>Ga0181517_10000067_pt1 | contig 130037 bp, 91 predicted proteins | sample PEATcosm2014_Bin_31_FD_119748 | JGI IMG/M metagenome (GOLD analysis project Ga0181517, IMG submission 119748) | Peatland microbial communities from MTU Mesocosm Facility, Houghton, MI, USA - PEATcosm2014_Bin01_30_metaG | ecosystem: Environmental > Terrestrial > Soil > Wetlands > Peat | place...
CAAGACAGAGTTGTTGAGCGTCAGGCCGCCGTAATAAGTCCCGCCGAGCGCGTTGATGCCGTTGATGTTCAGCGCGCCGCCGTTGACGACCACGCCATTGGTGAAGAAATTTGCACCGCTCAATGTCAGCGTGCCATTGCCGGTCTTGGTCAAACCGCCTGTGCCGGAAATTGCGCCGCCCAACGAAATGTTATGAGCCAAGCTTGAGGAATCCGCCGCTTGGAATGTCGTCGTGCCTGCCAGAGTGATCGGTGCAACGGACGACCAGTCCGCAAGCGCCCCCACCGTGGCGCCTCCATTCCCCAGCGAGATGAAATTCGTGCTGCTCGGTTGGTTGACCACGAACCCGACGCCGCCCAAATACAGTGTTGCGCCATTTGAGACAATCAATGAACTGGTTTGATTGGCGCCGTTTATTTGATTGAGGGTAACGCCCGTGAGATTGGCTGTGCCACCAGTGATTTTGACTCCAGCCACGTTGTTGGCCGCATTAAGGTTCAAAAGCAAACCATCCACTCCCAAATACGTCAGAGTGCCATTGGTCATGGTAACAAAGCCATTTCCCGCGCCGGTCGCAAGCTCGAAGGCTCCGCTTGAAGCCGAAGTGCCTATCGTCATCGAACCGCCATTCAGGTTGAGGTCGGAGGATCTTTGAGCCGTGACGGAGCTTGCCACAAAACTTGTGGCCGTGACTGTCCCGTTGTCGATAATCAAACCGCCTGCCACGTTTGGACCGGAACCGTTGACACCGGTGTCACGATTAAAGTTTGCCACGCCCAAGCTGACGCTTCCGGTGGTATTGATGATTAAATTCCCCCCCGTATTGTTCGCTGATGCCATATTCACATTAGCGAAAGTTGCCGAGGCTGTTCCGCTGATGCTGGCGGCACTGCCGGTTGAATTGGCAATGGTGGCTATATTGAAATTGCCGGCTTGAACTGAACCGCCGGTCACATTCAAGGTGCTCGCCACTCCATTTCCAACCAAAATCGTGCTGCTGGCAGAACCAGAGGCGCCTCCGGCGATTGTCAAAGTGCCGCCATTGACAGTTGTGCCGCCGGAATAGGTTGCGTTCGACAAGGTCAACGTGCCATTGCCCAATTTGGTCAGCAAACCGGCCCCGCTCAATTGGCCGCCGTAAATAGTGGTTGCGTTGTTGCCACCCACCGTCAGCGCGACCACTGCGGATGATCCGTTGGCCAAACTCAAATTCTGGCCGGACTGCGTCCCGCTCAATCCGCCCAGCGTGGCCGCCGTCAGCGAACCGAAGTCCAGTGTGCCACCGCTGTAATTGAGCGTGCTGTTTTGCAGCGCCGGAGAGGTGGCCAGTTGCAATGTCCCGGCACTGAGGACCGTGGTGCCGCTGAATGTGTTTGTATTAGCCAGAACAATCGCGCCGTTGTTTCCGGCTCCGCTGTTTAGCGTGAGATTGTTGGTGCCGGCAATATTGCCGTTCACGGTGAAGGTCTGGCCGCTGGCCGCGTCCAGCAGCCCGCTGCCGGTCAATGTTATGCCGCGATTGGCGTTTAATGTGGGATTGCCAGCACCGGCCAGAAGATCCCCACCATTGAGGGTTATACTATTGGCCGTTATTGAACCGGGCACCGCGCCCAAGCTGCCATCCGCCGAAATACTTACAACCCCGCCGCTGATTGTCGTGTTGCCGGCATAAGTGTTCGCAGCGCCCAAAGTCAGCGTGCCATTGCCGCTTTTTGTCAAGCTGCCATTGCCGCCAATGACACCGCCCAGCGTGAGGGCGTATCCGTTGTTATCCACCGTCGCCATGACACTCGATCCGATGCCAATGTTGTTGCCCACGGTCAAGCCCGGCGCACCCGCCTGTAGCGTGCTGCTGCCCGAATTGGTCACGTCACCGGAGCCCAGCGCGTTATTGTTGCCCACTTGCAAAATGCCTCCGCCCAAAATGGTGCCCACCGTGCCGGCTGACGACGGACCGTAGGAATTGTTGCCCGACAACGCCAGTGTGCCCCCGCCGTTGAGCGTCAATGTTTCCGGGGTTGAAGCGTTGTTGACTGTTGAAGAAATTGCCAGCGAATTGCCGCTGTTTACCAAGGCGGTCACGTTGTCGTTCAAGGCGACCGTGGTAGTTGCAATTGTGTTCGTGCCGGCGGTTACATTGATTTGAGCGCCGCCACCCTCACCCTTGTTATCCAAGGTCAGGGTGTTGCCGCCGGTAATTGTGTAGGAACTGGCCTGATTGAAATACAAGGCACCCACCGTCTTGCTGGCATCCAAAACCACCGGGCTTACCGTGCTACCAAAAATGGCTGCATCACCAACACTTTGCGGCACGCCGCCGCCCCAATTGCCTGCGTCAGACCAGTTGTTGTCCGCGCCGCTGGCATCAGTCCATGTCCCAGTCACGCCCGATAAAACCACGGTCAATACGATCGAAGTGCTGTTGACCGAAACCGTGCCGCTATATCCAGGCGCAACACTCCCAATCGCAGGCGTCGAGTTAATCGTCCCGTTGATGCTCGTCGCATTCAGCAATGTGTAAGTGCCTGTGGTCAACGCCGTGGTGGTCCCCACCGTGGTATTGTTCAGCGTGACCGAGCCGGAAACGGTCAAAGGAGATCCCGCAGTGAGCAAGGCACTGCCGCCAGACTCGAAGGTGGTATTCCCGCCCACAGTTCCCGTGCCGCCCAAAGTGCCATAGACCGCCACGCTGCCCGAACTCGTGGAACCATTTACCAGCAGCGTCGCGCCGCTGTTCACGGTCGTGCCGCCCGTGTAAGTGTTGGCGGCGTCCAAGGTGAGCATGCCGCCCACCTTCGCGTTCGTCACCGTCAACGCGCCGCTGCCGCCGTTGCCAATCGGATTAGCCAGTGTTACGATGTTCCCGTTCACGTCCAGCGTGCCACCACCGCTTGCCAGCGTTACGGTGCGGCTGGAAATATCCGTCGTCACGCCGTTCCATTGGAATGTGCCGCCGTTCAAGGTGATGCCTCCGGTGCCCAAAACGGCCAGATTATTGATGGTCAGTTGCAAAACGCCTGAATCAAGGATCGTGCCGCCGGTGTAGGTGTTGCCGGTGTTGTTCAAAATCAACGTGCCAGTGGCAAGAACCGACGAGTTGGCCGTGCCCGTGCCCGTGCCGGGAAGCTGGCCAAGCACACTGCCATTCGCGACCGAGGCTGGAATGCCGATGATCAGCGGACCTGCGCCCGTCACGTCACTGACCACGCCGTCCACCGTCAGCGCCATGCCCGTCACCGCACCCAGACCGCCGCCGTTGTTGCCGAGGGCAACCGGATGAGCTGTAGTGCCATTATCAACATTGCCATTATAATTGCCCACCAGCGTCCCACCGTTCAGGGTGACGATCGAACCAGCCGTGCCGCCCAACTGGGCGTCTGAAGTGATCTCGGTGACACCGCCGTTTAGATAGGTGGCGCCGGTGTAGGCGTTGCCACTTGTTGATCGCTGAACCACCGTGCCCGGTCCCGATTGGATATACGTGCCGGTGCCTCTAATCATAACACTGCCGGAATTAAAAATCAGCTCGCCCGAAGTGTTGTTTTGGAAGATTGAAATCGGATTTGCGTTATTGTTGCCCAGACCAAGACCGGTGCCGTTACCACCAAATGTGACGTTGTTGGCACCGACGTTCGGGGTGACTAACATGCCGGCAACACCCCAGTTTTTTGACGTGCTCACGGTGAATGTCGTTGCAACGGCGGTATTGAAGCGCAAAGTGTCGGTGTTATAAGTGCTGCTGCCAGAGCTGGCGGCTGTGGCGCCTGTCACATCATAATTTACGCTGCTCGCTGTCACAGTGCCGCCGGCGGCTAGGGCGGTGTAAAAACCCGTCACTTGGCTGCCACCGATAACCGTATAGGGCGACGTTCCAGCCGTGCCAGCTGCTAAATCCGTGCTCGCCCAGTCGTATAGACCCACCGTGGCATACGCCGTGCCGGCGCCCGACTGAATCAGGCCCAAATGCCCTGCGCCCGCCGTCGTTGTCGTGATCGTCGCCGTCGCCGCCACGATAGCGGAAGCATTAGTCGTGGTCGGACCAACAAATTGAACCGACGACGACGCAAATGTGAACGCGCCCAAGGCGAGCGAAGGGTAGTTCACACCCGAAGCCGGAGCAGCACTGATGACGTTGGCACCGGAGTTAAAAGCCGTGCTGGCAAAAGTCTGGCTGCTGGCCGACGAACTGCTGCCGTTAATTTGCAATGTGCCGCCGCCAAGCGCTAGGGCTTGCGAACCCAGAACCGTCGTTGTGCCCGTGGTGAAATCAAGCGCCAGCGTGCCACCGTTGATCGTCAGGCCGCCCGTCAGCGTGTCCGCGCCGCTCAAATCCAATGTTCCCACACCGGTCTTGGTCAACCCAACCGTGCCGGCGACCACCGAACTGATGGTGGCAGTCTGGTTGACGACATTGATGGTGGGTGTGGTTCCCGCCAAGGTCAGCGTGTTGGCGCCGGACAAAATCCAGTTGTGATCCGGCGTGGTGTCGCCAAATTTCAAGCCGGTCAATGTGTGGTTCGCATCGAACGTCACGGTGCGATCAGCGGTGATGTTGATGGCGCTAAAATCGGCGGTATTACCGGAACCGTCGGCCACAATTCCGCCCCGCCATTTGGTGGTGTCGCTCCAGTTGCCGCTGGCGTCCACAGTCCAGGTGCCGCTTTGAGCCTGCAGACTGGCCGCAGCTGCAAACAGGAACAGACCAGCCAGCAGGGGGAAATTTCTAGCGCACTTGGTTTTCGTTTTCATATAACTCACGGATTGATTTTGATTTTAGTTGTGTCTGGATGGTTCTAGTCAATTAGCCGGTTATTGCGCACTTTCCACGCTCGAACAACGGTAGAATCTCGCATTCTGCAACACAGATATAAGATGATTCACTTTTGGCACTGCGCACAATCTTCTAGGATCGAGAAGATGTTATCGCACAAGAGACGGGCTGAACATCGCCACTGCTGGCGACAAAAGCAGAGGCATCGCCAATTGTGGTGATGTCGCGATTAACCAAAAAAAGTGGCGGCTCGCGTTTACATTTTAGTGAATTTATGTGAATTTCCCGGAAATCATGTTGGCGGACAAAGTCTTGAACATGGCACCAGTAGCGGAATGGCTGGTGACAGGAACCCCCGTATGGACGAGACGAACAAATAATCCGGGGAAAACCCACAACGCGCGCTGCGTCGCCGGTCAGGATAAACGAAGCGCGACAAAAATCAGCCGAGAACAAATTTCATGAGCCGCTGGGGGAAAAAACAGCAAAATCAGAATCTGGTTCGGTCGCCGGAGTGCGGCGGGACCATGTCATTGACGCGCCCCGACCGGACCGGAATCTGGCTTGCCGGCTTGCTGCTGGTGGCGTGTGTTTTCGCCGCTTATCTGCCCGTTCTCAAGGCGGGATTCATCTGGGACGACGACGATTACGTCACCGCCAACTGGACGCTGCACAATCTGGACGGGCTGAAGCACATCTGGTTTGACACGACCGCGACGCCACAATACTACCCCTTGGTTCACACCACCTACTGGCTGGAATATCACATTTGGAAATTAAATCCTCTGGGCTACCACATCGTAAATGTGCTGCTGCATTCCTTGGGAGCCGTCCTTTTCTGGAGGGTGCTGGCCATGTTGGAATTGCCGGGAGCATGGCTGGCGGCAGCAATCTTCGCACTACATCCGGTGAATGTGGAATCCGTGGCATGGGTGACCGAACGGAAAAACGTCCTGTCGGCGGTATTCTTTTTCGCAGCGGCGTGGGCGTATCTGCGCTTTGCGGGAAAATGGGAAAGCAAGGAGCGCAGGTGGAACTGGTGGACAGTCGCGCTGTTGCTGTTTGTCTGCGCGCTTTTGAGCAAGACGGTGGCGTGTTCGCTGCCAGCGGCGTTGCTGCTGGTGTGCTGGTGGAAAAAAGGGCGGCTGGCAATGCGCGATGTGCTGCCAACCCTCCCGTTTTTTATCGCGGGCCTCTGGCTGGGAATGCAAACGGCTCGATTGGAACAAAATCACGTCGGCGCGAGCGGACCGGACTGGGGATTCAGCTTTGCGGAGCGGTGTTTGATTGCAGGACGGGCGCTGTGGTTTTACGCCGGCAAGCTTGTCTGGCCGGAGCAACTCACATTTATTTATCCGCGCTGGCACATTGACACCGGCATCTGGTGGCAATGGCTGTTTCCCGTCGCGGCCCTGGCTGTGGTGGCGGTGCTCTGGCTGGCGCGAAAACGGATCGGGCGCGGGCCATTGGCGGCGGTGTTGTTTTTCGCGGGCACGCTGTTCCCCGCCTTGGAATTTTTTAATGCATTTCCCATGCTGTTTTCCTTCGTGGCGGATCATTTCCAATATCTGGCCGGTGCCGGAATCATCGCGCTGGCGGCGGCGGGAATCACTGTCGCGTCGGCGCGCTTGGGAAAGAGTTTTTCGCTCCTGAAATTCGCATGCTGCGGACTGTTGTTGCTGGTTCTCGGAACATTGACTTGGCGTCAAACCAGAATCTATTCGGATGTTGAAACACTCTGGCAGACAACGCTCCGGCAGAACCCGCAATGCTGGCTCGCCCATAATAATCTCGGCCTTGTATTGCTCAACAAAGGACAGGTGGACCAGGCGACGACCCATTTCCAAACTGCCCTGGACATCAGGTCTCAATATCCGGGCGCTTACAACAACCTCGGCGCAGCTCTGATGCAAAGAGGACAGGTCAACGAAGCCATCACGGATTTTCAAAACGCCTTGCTGCTCGATCCGAAATATGCCGAAGCCTGCAACAACCTCGGCGCGGCCCTGCTTCGAAAAGGACAAATAGAGGAGGCAATTGCAGATTATCAGAAAGCGCTGCAGATCAAGCCGGGATATGCCGAAGCCTGCAACAACCTCGGCGCGGCCCTGATGCAAAAGGGGCAAATTGACGAGGCGATAGTTCAGTATCAGAAAGCATTGCAAATCAATCCCGACTACGCCGAAGCTCAATATAACCTGGCCAATGCATGGCTCAAGAAAGGGCAGGTTGACCAGGCCATCATCGAATTCCAGAAGGTGCTGGAAATCCGGCCTGACTTTGCTGAGGCCCACAACAATCTGGGCAACCTTCTTTTTCAAAAGCGGGAACTGGACCAAGCCATCGCCCACTACCGGACGGCACTGGTCATCAAACCGGATGATGTGGAAGCCTGTGACAACCTTGGTCAGGCACTGCTTCAAAAAGGAGAAGCCAACGAGGCGATGACTTTTTACCGGAAAGCGTTGCAAATCAATCCTGACGACGCCGAATCTCACAATCTGCTGGCCACCGTTCTGTTACAGAAGGGACTGGTGAACGAGGCGATTGAACACTTGCAGAAGGCGTTGGTCCTCCAGCCAGGATTTGCCAAAGCCCAAAACAATCTCGCCCGCGCCGCTTGGGTGCTGGCGACATCGCCCGACCCGTTGGTTCGCAACGGCAGCAGGGCCGTTGAACTGGCCCGGCAGGCGGATCAACTTTCCGGCGGCAAGGAACCGGTTATCACCGGCACACTCGCAGCGGCGTATGCCGAAGAAGGGAACTTTCCCGAAGCCATCGCCAATGTCCAGCACGCCCTGCAACTGCCTATCAGACAAAACAACGACACCGTGGCTGCCGTGCTACAAACGGAACTTAAATTATTCCAGGCCGGTTTTCCGTTCCGTGACACCAGCATCCCAAAGTAATCATCAGCCATTGCCAGTTAGTCCGCTTTGAAGACAATTGGAACCCAAAACGGGGTTCTGTTGCGGGGAAACCGTTGCAGGTGTTGACGAAGAAATCATGAAAAATCCGCGAACTTGCCGGACCGCCATCTGCCCCAGACGGATTTGCCGGCGGTTTTTTCCATTTACATCTTCGGCCCGCCGACATGTTGAAAATGTTTGGTCACGGCCTGCGTGCGGCTGCAAACGTGCAATTTCTCGTAGATATGCCGGAGGTGGGTGTGAACCGTGGCATAACTGATTTTCAAACGCTCGGCAATTTCCCGGTAGCGATATCCCCTGGCCAGATAATCGAGAACCTCCTGCTCGCGCAGGGAAAGTTTTTCGTATTCATGAACCGGATTCGCAATCTGCTGGAATGAGGCAACCACTTTCCGCGCAATGTGGCTGGTCATCGGCGAACCGCCGCCATGCACCTCGCGGATGGCCTCAATGAGTTCTTCCGGTGAACTTTTCTTCAACAGATACCCGCTGGCACCGGCTGCCAGCGCGCTGAAAATAATGTTGGTGTTTTCATACACCGTCAGCATGACAACCTGGGTCCGGGGAAACATTTCCTTGAGCCGACGCACACATTCAACGCCGTTCATGCCGGGCAGGTTGATGTCCATGAGGACAACTTCCGGCTGGGTCACTTTGAGTTCCGCCAGAGCGTTTTCGGCGGTGGGATGCTGGCTGACACATCGGAATCCTTCGGTGGAATCAATCAACCGCGCAAGGCTGCCGCGCACCCGCACGTCATCTTCCACAATGGCAACTTTGATAGGCATATTATTTTCGCGTCGTCGGACGGTTTAACCGGTTTCCGTATGATTTTTCGCATCGTTGCTCTTCAACGAATGCCCGTCTGTTTGCAGCCCGACGGTCAATTCCACTTCCGTTCCCTTCCCCGGCTCACTCTTGATGGTGCAGCTTCCGCCAATTTTTTCAAGCCGTTGAGCCAGATTACGCAGGCCATGACCGGATGAAACGCGACCGCCATCCGCCGGCGGCGTTCCCGTCACATCTTGAACAAGGCCCCGGCCGTCATCCTGGATGACAAAGCTGAAACTGCACGACCGCATCCTCAACAAAAAACTGATCTCCGCCGCCTGCGCGTGTTTGACAGCATTGTTCAACGCCTCTTTGATCGCGAGGAATAAATTGTGGCGAACCTCCGCCGACAAAAAAATGGCGGGAACCTGCGCGGGCAGGTCAAGCCGGCAGCGCATTCCGGCCTTGGCCACATACTCCTCGACATATTTCCCAACATAGGTAACCAAGCCGTCCAACGTGTCGTTCTCCGGGTTGATCGCCCAGACGATTTCATCCATTGCACTAACAAGTTCAAGAGCTGTCCCCGAAATTTGCGCCAGATGGGCTTGGGTTTGTTCCTGTGACTCGCGCCGGGCAAGCGCGCTTTGCAGCATGATCTGCGTCAGTCCCGCGCCCAGATCATCGTGGATGTCGCGGGCAATGCGTTCGCGTTCGCGCTCGATGGTTTGCTGCTGCTTCAGCAACTCCAGTTTCCGCCGCAAATTGCGCGTCATCGCAAATCGCACCCCGCTGATGACTGCTCCCGCAAGCAACAAAATCGTGGTGACGTCAAACCACCATGTTTCCCAAAAGTGAGGCAACACTTTCAGGCTGATGGCCGAACCTGTGTCGTTCCAAACCCCGTCGTTGTTGCACGCGATGACTTGGAAACGATATTCGCCCGGCCGCAACGGACCGTAATGCGCGGACCGCTTGTTGTCCGCTTCGACCCAGCTTTCGTCCAGTCCCTCAAGCCTGTAACGAAACCTCACCTTGTCCGGCGCGATGAAGCTCAGGGCCGTATAGTGAAAATCCAATTGATGCTTGCCGGGCGGAATTCTCAGCAGCGCGGCGGATGAAAGCTTCACGGACGGATTTTGGTTTCTGTCCGCCGCCGGGGTTCCGGTTTCAAACGGCTTTCCGTCCACGAAAACCCCCTCGATCGCCACAGGCGGCGGCAGGTGGTTGAAGGCCACCTCATCAGGCCGGACCGATACAAGCCCCTTGACCGTCGCAAACCAAAGCGTCCCATCGCGGCCATGCCAGCACGATGGCTGATAATCGTCCGAACATTCCAACGTGGGCAGACCGTCATACAAACCGTAGGCAACACACGGCAGCGATTCGATTGTCCCCGCGTCAAAATCCTTGAAGGAACTTTTGGGGACCCGGAAAATTCCCTGGTGCGAACCGATCCAAAGATTACCCGATCCATCGTCGAGAATCTGGCAGATGATATCACTGGGCAACCCGTCCTCCGTCGTGTAACGGGTGAATTTCCCATCCTTGAACCGTAACAGTCCGCCACGGAAGGTCCCCACCCACAATGTGCCGTCCGTCTCCGGCAGCAGCGACCAGATGGATTGGTTCGTCAAGCTGTCACTCATCGGGCAAGGTGTGATCTTGCCGCCCGCAAATTTGTATAGCACTCCGTCTCCAGTCCCGACCCAGACTTCGCCCGCCCGGTCTTCAGCCAGGGCCCGGATGTCTTGCAGTCCGAATTCGTTCCTGGCGCCGAAATTGGCGACAATGACGTCATTTGACACGCACACCAACCCATTTTGCCTCCCGATCCATGCCCGCCCTTCATGATCCACAAGAATCACCTTTGTGCCATGAACAAATGATGTCCGCACAGGTTGTGAAAATTTTTCATTTTCAAACACGAACAAATCTTCCCGGCCGGCGCTTAACCAAAGACGACCTTGCGGGCCGGGATAAGCGGAGAAGAAATTGCCCTTGTAGGTTCCCTCGGAAAGATCAAATCGCATCAGGCTGCCGCGATACCAGCGATACAACCCGCCGCCAAAAGTTCCGATCCAAATGTTGAAATTAGAATCTTCGCAAACCGTGGAAACCGCCGGAATGGACAATCCCTCGGCGGCGCCAATCACTTGGAATTGCTTCTGACGCAACCGCACCAGACCTCCGCGGTCCACACCCACCCACAAATTGCCTTCGTGGTCTTGAAACCAGCAACCCACCCGGTCGTCAGGCAGGCCGTCCGCCGCCGAAATGCGTTGCGTGGTTCCGTCCGGCTTCGCATGAAACAGTCCCCGTCCATAATCACGAAACCAAACACCGCCGTCCCTGTCTTCGTAAGCCCCCAGAAATGCGCGGTTGACCTGGCCCAGATCCTCCCAATCCGCCTCGGCCACCCATTGCCGCCCCACGCACTTCCGCGCCTTGCCATCCGCCAGAACCCAGCAACCATTGCTCGCGGTGCAGGCGATGAAGGCCGTGTTGACCACCGCCTCGCCGTTCGTCGGCGTCTCATCTTCAAAATGGTCGCCCCGCCAGAGCAGCAGTCGCTTCTCCGTGCCAACCCAGATGCGGCCGGCACCGTCTGAAGTCAAACAGTTGACCCGCTCGCCGTTCAGATAATTCGTGCTGGAAACCGGTTCTGAATTTGTCCCGACGATCCGTTCGAGAGTGCCATCGCGCGTCGCATACCAAATCACGCCATCGCCATCCTGGCGGAACAGATTGCCCGCCGTGGGCGTAGCAAGCGGTATGGATTGCCATTCCGCGCGGTCGCCGGAATTTTCGGTCCGGCAAAACAATTGCCCGCGCAGCAGGACAAAAAATATTTGGTTTTTGGCTGAGAAAACGGCGGACACCTGGCCGCCTTGCCACTCATGTGTGAAAACACCGTGCCGCCAGGATGTCATCGAACCGTCGTGCGTGTTGATCCACAGTGTCCCTTGCGCGTCCACGAACAATCCGTCCACGCGCGCATTCTTTAGTTCCGGCGTGTTGAACGGGTCAAAATCAACAAATTGCACCCCGTCAAACCGCGCCAGCCCATTGTAAGTTCCTATCCAAAGATAGCCGTCGGGAGTTTGGGCGATGGCCGTCACTGAACTGTCCGGCAAGCCGTTGTCGCCCGTCCAAAGATCAACCAAGTAATCCGAATTGAGATTTGACGAACAAAGTGCCGCGAAGGTGGCCAAGAACGTCAAAGTGGACACCGTAATCCATTTCAACAGGCACAGACGAACTGTTGGAAGCGGCGATTTTTGGATGAAATTCACGATCAAATCTGCATCGAGAATACGAACATGACTAGACGTGCGCAAGCCGACTTGGACATTGATGCTATCGCCGTCTCAGGAATTCTGAGGTGGGAGCCGGAATCACACCGGCGAACAATCTTCCAGAACGGCTCAACCGCACACAGGATTGGAGGCCGGTGGAAAAGGCGTTGTCGGGGATCTCGACGAGATGCCCGCGCCAACCCCGCGCGCAACGTGCGCAAGTATCTTTCGGAACGTCCGGCGCGGGCTTTGGCCAGAAGAAACGAGTTGCACAAATCGGCGACGGTGGACAGCCGGGCCGGGCGCAGCGGAAGGATATTTGAAGACGAAAAGCCGTTGCCCGCCTGTCTGACGGCGGACAGCAATTGAAGCGCGGCGGCTTCAATCTGCTGTAGCGCGGCCAGAGGTAGGTTTTGACTACTTGGCATTGCGGCAAAAGATGGCTCCAGAGGCAGGGCTCGAACCTGCAACCCATCGGTTAACAGCCGATTGCTCTACCATTGAGCTACTCTGGAATCCAAACGGGCGGCTAATCTACAAACCACCCGCCGCCGCGTCAAACGGATTCCTCGCTTTCCACGGCATTTGTTGCAGACAAGACAACTGCCGTGGCAGCGGAGCTGTTGAACGGCAAACGGCTTGATTTCAAAAAATCTCCGCAAAGTCTATTTCTGCAAGCCTTCCGCCGCGCGCAGCAGCGCCATCACCTCCGCGTCAGTCGTCTGTGAAAACTTGTCGTAGTATTGTCCCACCGCTCCGAAATCCGCGTCCACGAACACCGCTGCGACGGCATCCGCCACGCGCCGCAACCGGCCGGCCGCATGCGCCGAAGCGACCGGCACGGCAACGATGACACGGCGTGCCTTTTGCCGTCTGGTGGAAATCACGGCAGCCTCGGCGGTCGCGCCCGTGGCCAAACCGTCGTCCACGAGCAACATTATTTTTCCCTCCATAACCGGCGCGGGGTTGCGGTGAAACTGCAGACAATATTCCCGCAGCCGTTCCTTTTCCTCCGCAATCACGTCATTCAATGCCGCGCGCTCCAGCGGATTTTCCAATTTGAACGCCCGGTCGAAAACAACGACATCCGGTTCGGCCAGCGCGCCAACGGCAAACTCCCGCTGTCTGGGATGTCCGATTTTGCGGACGATGAGCACGTCGAGCGGCCGCTTCAGCGCGCGCGCCACTTCGGCGGCCACGACCACGCCGCCGCGCGGCAATCCCAGCACGAGGTCGGCCTCGACACCTTGAGTCCGCAGGAATTGTCCAAGCCGCCACCCCGCATCCTCGCGCGATGCGAATCTCATAGGAAATGAATCCGCCTTTTTTGGGGAAAAATCAACCCGTCACGAGCGTGCCCACCTTTTCGCCCAGAACGGCGCGGCGAAGATTGTGGGGCTTGAAGAAGTCAAAAACGATGATGGGCATCTTGTTGTCCATGCACAGCGAGAACGCCGTGGAATCCATCACCTTCAGCTGCCGTTGCAGCGCGTCGAGATAGGTGATTTCCGCAAACCGCTTTGCCCTGGGATTTTTCTTGGGATCGCAGTCGTAAACGCCATCCACCTTGGTGGCCTTCAAAATGACTTCCGCGCCGATTTCGTTGGCGCGCAACGCGGCGGCGGTGTCGGTGGAAAAATAGGGATTGCCGGTGCCGCCGCCGAAAATGACCACCCGGTTCTTTTCGAGGTGCCGCACCGCGCGGCGGCGGATGAACGGCTCGGCGATTTGGGACATGGCGATGGCGCTTTGCACGCGCGTCGGGCAGCCGAGTTTCTCCAGCGCATCCTGCAACGCCAGCGCGTTGATGATGGTCGCCAGCATGCCCATGTAATCGCCGGTGGCGCGTTCGATGCCGCGTTCACTGCCGGACAGACCACGAAAAATGTTCCCGCCGCCGACGACCACGACCACCTGCACGCCCAGCTCGCGCACCTCGCGGATTTCACCGGCCATGTGCTGCACCGCCTCGGGGTAAATGCCCACGCCGTCTTTTCCGCCGAGCGCCTCGCCGCTCACCTTGACCAGCACACGGGAAAATTTTGGGGATTTTGGCATTGTCATTCAGGTTATTGTGGCGGGCGCGACATCGGACAATTTTTAGCAACCACCCGACGAAACGTCAAATCAAAGCTCGCACCAACTGCGCCCCCATTTTCAATTTGCAACTTCCAAGCGGAGTGCGGGCCGCCCGACTCGCAGCTTATCAACATCGCCCGACCGCTGCGGATCGAGGAGAATCCGCGCCACGCCGCATTCGGGACGCTCCCACGCTACTGAACGCGATCCACCTTCAACTCCGCGCGAAGAACCTTGCCGTCCTCGGAGGAAACATAGACGTCACCAATTTCGGCGCTGGCTGCGGGGTTCTTCAATTTGGCGGCCCAAAGCCGCACCTTCCAGACCACGCCGTCGTCACCGCGCTCCAGCCATATTTGAGAGTTCTTCAAGGTCAGGGGTTTGAGCAATTGCAACGACGTGGCGATGCGCAGGGCATCATCCGAATCCGTCTTCAATTTCTTGAGATCAAAAATGTCGTCCACCTTGTTGCCGAAGAGTTTGAACGGACGCTTCATGTCCAGCTTCTGCCCGGCGCCAAAGCTGACCTCGACCAGCCGGCCTGTTGCGTCGGGGTCGAAATAATCCACATACCAGACGTTGGGCGTCAGTCCGACGAGCGACTTGTCCGAGTGGATTTCCAACACCTTGTCCCTGCTCTGCTCGCCGACAAATTGGTCGCCCGTCTTGATCAATTTCAGTGCCGTCGGTTCGGCGGCACCCACACGCAGGCACGCCGCGCCCGACAACCCGCACATCACGGTGAAAATGCACAGTTGCCAAATACTGGAATATTTATTCATAAGCATCATTTTTTATAAGTGTCAAAAGCCTTCCTTGTTACCACAAAGGAACCATGAGCTGGCCTGTTTCGCAAACAGATATTTTGCATCCGACAACAAAAAAGGCGCCCAACGCTGGACGCCTTTGCAATCTGTTGGGAGAATTCTCTGTTACGCGCTTTCACCCACCTGAAACCGCACGAAGCGGCGGATGGTGATTTCGTCGCCAAGCTGCTTGGCAGTCTGCGCGACGTGTTCCTTGACGCTCACCTCGGAGTTGCGTTTCACGAAGCCCTGATCCACGAGGCAGTAAAGCTGATAAAACTTTTCCAGAACGCCTTGCAGGATTTTTTCCATCGCCTGCGCCGGCTTGCCCTTGAGCCGGTCAGATTGCGCGGCGATCTCGCGTTCCCTGGCAATGACCTCGGGCGTGACCTGCTCGCGCGAAACGACATGCGGATTGCCGGCGGCGATCTGCAGTGTGATGTCCTTGACAAGCTGTTTGAACTCGTCCTTTGCAACGGTCTCTGCCTTGCCAGCGCCGACTTCGACGAGCACGCCGACTTTCGCGCCGGTGTGGATGTAGCCGGCAATCATCCCGTTGCCGCCCACTTCCATTTTGGCATGCCTGGCGACCACAATGTTCTCGCGGATTTTGGCGACCAGCGCCGCGCGCTCCGCCTCGAAATCCGGGCTGTCGCCCGTCGCGTAACCCTTCGCCACCTTGTCGCTGAACGCGCGGAAGATGTCGTTGCGCGCCACAAAGTCCGTCTCGCTGTTCACCTCCACGAGCACGCCAAGCTTGCCGTCCGGCGCAATGTATTGGGTGATGGCGCCATCCTTCGCCGCACGCGCGGCCTTAACGGAAGCGGTCGCCTGCCCTTTTTTGCGCAAAACACTCACGGCGGCGTCAAGATTCCCTTTCGCCTCCACGAGCGCTTTTTTGCAGTCCATCATGCCCGCCCCGGTCATTTCCCGGAGCTTGCCCACATCAGCAGCAGTAAATTCAGCCATAATTCAAAAGTTCAAAGTTTAAAGTTCAGTGTTCAAAGTTCGTGGGCAGGGCGGCGCTGCCGCGCAGCAGCACGTCCCCGCCAGAAAATCATCATGCCGGCGTCTGCGGAGCAGCCCCGGCCGGCGCGGCTGGCACGGCGGCTGGTATTTCCACCGGAGTGACAGCTGGCGCGGGCGCGGATTCCTCCGACACCTTGCGCACGCGTTTCGATTCAAATTCAGCCTGCGCCTGCGTGATGGCCTGGGCGACGGTGGCCATGATCATGCGCACGGAACGGATGGCGTCGTCGTTCGCCGCAATCGGGTAGTCCACCAGGTCGGGATCGCAGTTCGTGTCCACGAGCGCGACGATGGGAACCTTCAGCTTGCGCGCCTCGGCCACGGCGTTGTGTTCGCGTTTGATGTCCACGATGAACATCACGGCGGGGATTTTGTCCATGGCGCGGATGCCGTCGAAATACTTTTGCAGGCGGGCGGCCTCGCGGCGGATGGCGGACTGCTCCTGCTTGCCGTAATTGGCCAGCGAGCCGTCAGCGTCCATCTTCTCGATTTCCTTGAGCCGCTTGATGGAGGACTTGATGGTGTTGAAATTCGTGAGCGTGCCGCCGAGCCAGCGTTCGGTGACGAAAAATTGTTCGCACTCCTTCGCGGTTTCCTTGATGCACTGCTGCGCCTGTTTTTTGGTGCCGACAAAAATCACCTTGCCGCCCTTGCGGACGACGGTGCCCAGAAAGTCGCAGGCCGCCTCAAGCTGCGCGAGCGATTTGCTCAAGTCAATGATGTGGATGCCGTTGCGGGCCTCGAAGATGAAGGGCTTCATCTTGGGGTTCCAGCGCTTTGTCTGGTGCCCGAAATGAACGCCTGAATCCAACAATTCCTTAATGCCAATGCTGATCACAATTTTCCTTTGGTTGAAACTCCGGATTTTCCGAAGCATCCCGCGGAACACGGGATTGATTAATGTTGATGTTGTTGTGGCCGCTCCGCGCCCATCCGGGCGCGAATTTTTGAGGCCGTTTTCCCCCTCCGCCGATTCCGGCAAATGGGAGACGAAGAATACCAGAGAAACAGGCTGTGACAACAATTATTTGATCCGGTTTGCCGGGCTTCCGGCGGCGGGCCGGAAACCCATTATCAAACCCGATTCGACCTACGCTTGCGGGCGTTCAACCTGCAACCGTGTGACCTCCAGGCCGGCGATGCAGAGGTCGTCTTCAAACCCGGAGATAGTGAACTGTTTAACCTCGTTGATCAGGGCCGCCAACATCTCCTTTGCCGGCAGTCTGGCATGCTGGCGGACCATTGCCAGCAGGCGCTCGGAACTGAGAGTCTCGTTGTCCCGGCCCTCGGCCTCGATCAATCCGTCGGTGAACAGCGCGATCAGGTCGCCCTTCTCCATCGGGAACCGGTGCGTGGGAAAACGCCCCTCGGAAAAAAGCCCCAGCGCCGGGCCTTTTTTTTGTTTCGATTCGGCGCCCAGCAATTCGACGGTGCCCCGTTGCCGCCGCACGAGCAGCGGCTCCGGATGCGCCGCGTTCGCGTAGCGAAACTCCGCGTGGGCCACGTCGGCTATCAGATAAAACGCCGTTGCATACATGGTGGAGCCGGTTTGCATGAAGACCCCGGCCACTTCGCGGTTGATCTGGGTGAGCAGCTCGCCCGGATCGGCCGTCGTGGCGCTCAAATCCTCCACCAACGCGCGCATCATCGCCGTCACCAGGGCCGCCCGGACATCGTGACCCATCACATCGCAGATAAACAGCCCCACCTGCGTGTCCGAAAGCGGGATGATGTCGAAGAAATCCCCGCTGACCGCGCCCATCGGGGTGAAGAAGCTGAAAAACTCCAGAAGACTTTCCTCGCGCGGCTTGTTGCGCGGCACGCAGGGAAACTCGTGCGGCAGCATGGCCAGTTGCAGCTCGCGCGCCATCTTCAATTCCTCCTCGTTCTGCCGGTTTTTCTGCTCCAGTTCCCGCGTGTGTTCCGCGAGCTGTTCCTCCGCCAGCTTGAGGGGCGTGATGTCCCGCGAAACCCCGAACGTGCCGATGACCTTCCCGTCCTTGTCCCGCCAGGGCATCTTCGTGGTGATGACCCACATGACGCTGCCGTCGGGTTGCGTGGCGTGTTCCTGCTTCCCGATGGTGGGCTGGCTCGTGCGGATGATCTCCTGCTCGTCCTCGTAGGCCGACCGGGCGCGTTCCTCCGCATAAAAATCAAAATCCGTCTTGCCCATCATGTATTCGGCAAACTGCTCCGCGTTCGCCAGATGAGATGGCAGCTCTTCCGAAGCCGTGGACGAATGGGCGGCGCGATAATGGTGCAGCGCGTTCTTCAACGACCGCTCCGCCTTCGCCCGGTTCACCCGCGTGAAGCGCGATTCCCGGTTCTTGAAGTAAATGGAATCCGGCAGATTGTCCAGCAGGGTCTGGAACAGCTCCTGCTCGTAGGCCAGTTTGTCCTCCGCCAGCTTGAGGGGCGTGATGTCCCGCGAAACCCCGAACGTGCCGATGATTTTTCCGTCCTTGTCCCGCCAGGGCATCTTCGTCGTGATGATCCAGATGACGCTGCCGTCGGGCAGCACGGCGCGTTCCTGCTTGCCAATGCTGGGCTGGCCCGTGCGGATGATTTCCTGTTCATCCTCGTAGGCCGACCGGGCGCGTTCCTCCGCATAAAAATCAAAATCCGTCTTGCCCATCATGTATTCGGCAAACTTCTCCGCGCTCCGCAGATGCGCCGGCAGATCTTCCGAACCGTCGGACGGATGGGCGGCGCGATAACGGTGCAGCGCCGTTTTCAACGACCGTTCCGCCTTGGCGCGGTTGACCCGCATGAAACGCGACTCCCGGTTCTTGAAGTAAATGGAATCCGGCAGATTGTCCAGCAGGGTCTGGAACAGCTCCTGCTCGTAGGCCAGCTTGTCCTCCGCCAGCTTGTGCTCCGTGATGTCCCGCGCAATGCCGATCAGGCCGGCCACATTGCCAGCCTCATCCTTCAGCGGAACCTTGGTGGTCAGCGACCAGCGCATCCCCAGGGTTTTGTGCAGGGTGTATTCCTCCTTGGTCACGGACTGGCCTGACTGCATCAACGCCTGCTCATCGGCCCGATACTGCGCCGCCAGTTCCGGGGTGACCCAATTTGCATCGCTCTTGCCCAGCACCTCCTCCGACCGGCTGGCGCCCAATTGCCGGATGCAGGCCGTGTTCGTGATGGTGAACCGGCTTTGAACGTCCTTGACGAAAATGATGTCGGGCAGGTTGTCAATCAGTGTGCGCAAAAGAAGGCGCTCCCGCGCCAGCGCATCTTCCGCCCTCTTCCGCCGGGTGATGTCCCGCCCGACGCCCACCAGTCCGACGGTTTTTCCACTTCGATTTCGCAGCGGCAGCTTGCTGGTCAGGAGCCAGCGCTTTTCGCCCTTCGCGTTCACGAAATACTCCTCCCGGTCAATGACCGGATATCCGGCAAGAACCTTCTGGTCGTCGGCCCAGAATTTTTCGGCAACCTCCTTCGGGAACAGGTCAAAATCGCTCTTGCCGATGGCCTCGGCCTCGGTTTTGCAGCGGAGATTTCTCAAGTCAGCCGGGTTGGCCAGCGTCTTCCGTCCGGCGGCGTCCTTGGCGTAGATAGCATCCGGCAGGTTGTCAATGAGCGTGCGCAGCAGAAGACGCTCCTTGGAAAGCTCGGTGGTGCGCTCGGCAAGGGACTGCTCCATCTGGCGGTGCTCCGTGATGTCGCGGGAAATGCCAAAGGTGCCAAGAACCTTTCCCGCCCGGTCCCGCAACGGCATTTTCGTCGTGGACACCCAAGTCACCCGTCCATCGGGCCAGGTTTCTTTTTCCTCGGCGCCCACCATCGGCTCGCCGGTTTTGAGGATGCGCTGTTCGTCGGCCAACGATTGCTCCGCGTGCGCCGGCGCGAAAAAATCCACGTCCGATTTCCCCACCACCAGATGCGGATCGGCCTGGCCGAACCGCTTCGCCATGGCACGGTTGATCATTATGAACCGGCTGGCGGTGTCCTTGAAATAAATCGAATCGGGGATGTTCTCCATGAGCACCGTCAACAAATGCCGGGCGCGCTGATCTTCCTTGCGAAGCAGGTAGCGCGCAATGGCATTTCGGATGGTCTTGGACAGCAGCGGCCCGGTCAGCTCCGGCACCAGCAAATAATCCTGCGCGCCTAATTTCATCGTTCCCGCAGCCAGTTCCTCCTCCTCCGGCATCGCCAACGCCACAATGGGGGCATAAGGCGACGCTTCATGGACCCTGGTGAACGTCTCCAAACCCCGGCTGTCCGGGAGCGTCAATGTCACCAACACCAAGTCGTGGTGTCCGACCTTCATTTGTGCCAGACCCTCTGCCAGCCGTCCGGCGCTCGTCACCTCAAATTGTTGTTCATGCAGGAGATGGAGGCACCCGGGATGGTCGCCAATGAACAGGATTTTTATGGACGATGTTGACATAAAGTTGTTTCCGCTGGTCAAAAACAGCATTTTTTGCGCCAAACAGCAACGTGAATTTCACACGATAATTGCTCGTCTGCCATTTTAGGTCCCTGTTGCCCGATGTCCAGCGCACAAATACTCATCTGTTCGCGAGTCCGGCGACGAGCCGCCATCGGCGGTTTCGCCGGGGGAATTGCCGCCTGCACACGGCTTGTCAAAGCCGGTGTGTTCCATTATTGTCCAGCAATGTCATTGAAGAAACAGTTTGCGTTGCTGGTGCTGGCCCTCTGCGCCGCGAATTTCGCGTCTGCGGACACCCTCCAGCTCAAGGGCAATGACGCCGTCACCGGCACCATCCTCGCCGAGAAATCCGATTCCGTCGTCGTGGATCTCGGTTACACGGTGCTCGTCGTGCCGCGCAACGTCATCACGAAAATTTCCAAGGCCGCCGGGGCCGCGTCGCCGGCAGCCAGCGCGTCCAACCTGCTCACCAGCATCAGCGCGCCTCAATTTTATTCCTCCGACGCCCGCCCCACACCGGCGCGCGACGTGCAGGACTTGGTCAAGCAAATCGGCGAGGCCGTCGTCCAGGTCCGCACGCCGGAGGGCCTCGGATCCGGATTTTTCATCAATGCCGACGGCTACCTCATCACCAACTTCCACGTCATCGAGGGCGAGACGGAAATTTCCGTGGAGGTTTACCACCAGCACGACGGCCAGCTTGAGCGCGACACCTACAAACAGGTGCGCATCATCGCCATCAACAAATTCCACGACCTCGCGCTGCTGCACATCGAGGATAAAAACGCGCCGAAGTTCAAGTTCGTCACGCTCGGCAACGCGGACGCGCTGACCGTGGGCGATCCTGTTTTCGCCATCGGCAGTCCGCTCGGCCTCGAACGCACGGTCACGCAGGGCATCATCAGCACCAAGACGCGCGAGCTGGAGGGCGAGCTGTATTTGCAGACCAGCACGCAGATCAATCCCGGCAACAGCGGCGGCCCGCTGTTCGACATGGCCGGCGAGGTCGTGGGCGTGACCAACATGAAAATCACCTTCGGCGAGGGACTCGGCTTTGCGATTCCCGTCGAGTTGGTGAAAAACTTTCTCGACCACCGCGACGCCTTTGCCTATTCGACCGACAACCCGAACAATCCGTATCGCTACCTCGAACCGCCCAGCCGCACAAACCAGAAGCCCCCGGCGGGCAGGTGATAATTTTCGGGCCGGATTGTAATGGACGGTCGCAAAGGTTCTGGTTTAATTCATGAAAACCAGCGCATCAAGCACTGGAAAAATCCTATGAAAAATATACTGGCCGTTCTCCTTTCGCTGACGTTCACCGCCACCCTCCGCGCGGCGATTCCGCCCGCCGAAAACCTGCTGCCGGCGGACACGCTGTTTTTCGTCACCGTGCCGGATTGCGCGGCGCTGCGCACCGCCGCCCATCAATCGCCACAGTGGCTTTTCTGGAGCGACCCGGCGATGAAGCCGTTCCACGACAAGTTCACCGGCAAGCTGGAGGAGTCATTCATCGCGCCGCTGGAACAAAACCTCGGCCTGAAGCTGTCCGACTTCGCGGATCTGCTGCAGGGACAGTTCACCTTCGCCGTCACCCAGAACGGCTGGACCGGTGGCAGCGATCCCCTGCCCGGCGTGGTGCTGCTCCTCGACACCGGCGACAAGAGCGACCTGCTCAAAACCAATCTCGACGCGCTGAAGAAAAAATGGACGGACGGCGGCAGGCCGATCCGCACGGAGGATGTCCGCGGCATTTCCTTCTCCATCGTGACGATCTCAACCAACAACACCCCGTCGCTCACGGGCCTTTTGTCCGGAAACCGGCCGGTGCGGCAGCTCGGCCAGGAACCCCAACCGGGAAAACCCGCCGAACTCGTGGTGGCCCAGTATGAATCGCTGCTGATCGTCGGCAGTTCCGTGGAGGCGGTGGAACCCATCGCCGCGCATTTGGGCGCGAGCCTGCTGCCGGCGCTGAATGACGACGCGATTTTTTCCGCCGACAAGGTTTCACAGTTTCGCGACGCGCCGCTGTATTACGGCTGGCTGAACGCGAAGACGCTTTTCTACGTCCTCGCCCACGCGCCGCAGGCGCAGAATTCCCGCTCGGCCGCGGGGCTGCAATGGGACAAAATACTCGACGCCACGGGTTTGACCGGCATGAAGAGCGCCAGCTTTGCCTACCGCGAAAACCACGACGGCTCACTGGTCAGCTTCTTCATCTCCGCGCCACAGGCGGACCGGAAGGGACTGCTCAAAATTTTTGCCGCCGCGCACGAAAGCGCGGTGCCGCAGACATTCGTGCCTGCCGACTCGGTGAGATTCTGGCGCTGGCGGCTGGACGGCCAGGATGGCTGGGCCGCGCTGGAAAAAATGGCCGGCGACATCTCGCCCATGGCCGTGGCCAGCCTCGACGCCGCCATTGACATGGCCGACGCCAACGCCAGAAAAAACGATCCAGATTTCGACCTGCGCAAAAATCTCATTGAAAATCTCGGCGACGATTTTGTCTGCTATCAAAAAGCCCCCACGGGAACGGGGCTGGCGGATTTGAACGCGGCGCCGTCGCTTTACCTCGTTGGCATGGAAAAGAGCGATCCGGGCGCCACCGCCGTCAAAGACCTGCTCTCGCTCGCGATGTCCCGGCGTCAAAAGGCGCCCGACCCCCGCAATTTTGAAGGTCACAAAATCTACACCGTCCCCCTGACCGCCGCGCGCGCCGTTGGCAAGGCGGCGGTGCCGGCACAGTCGCTTTACATCACCTCCAGCGGCGGCTATGTGGCGTTGAGCACGGACGTTTCAACGCTTGAGGAATATCTGCGCAGCGGGGAAAAGCCTCCCAAGCCGTTGAGCGGGACGCCCGGCCTGATTGACGCGGCGCAGCGCGTGGGCGGCGTGGGCGGCGGCCTGTTCGGCTACCAAAACCAGCGCGAAGTCCTGCGCTCGCTTTTCAAAACGCTCAAAAACCAGCCCGCAGGCGGCGGCGACTTGAACCCCATGGCGGCGTTGCCAAAGTCGGTCAGCGACTGGCTGGATTTCTCGCTCCTGCCGGATTACGACCAAGTTTCCAAATACTTTTACTTTTCAGTCTTTGCCGGCAACACCACGGCGGACGGCCTTTCCTTCAAAGTCTTCGCCCCGCGCCCGCCACAGATGAAATAAAACCACGAAAGGCGAACCGGCGGATTGGGAAGCCGTTGTCTCCGCGCGCGGTTCGGAAATTTTCGGAAATAAAAAAAGCCTGTGTCCCGAAACGAGACACAGGCAAGGTTGATCAAGAATTGCAATCACCGCCGCCAGTGTCCCGGCGCGTGATACCAGCCGTGCGGACCGTGATACCAGCCTCCGCCCACCCAGACGGCGCTCGGATACGGCGGATAACCCCAATGACCGCCCACCCAGATCCAGCCGTCGTTCCAAACCCATTCGCCATCAATCCAGACATAATCGGGGCCGGGCCGGGCCACAACAACGGTTTCCGTCACCGGCGGCGGCGGTGCCTGTCCCACAATCACGGTCGCCGACTGGGCGGCAGCCGCCGAACTCTGGGTGTTGATCATGAAATCAACCACGCGGTCGCTCACGCCGGAATTGTGCAAATCAATGATGTCCGCGGAGCTTAAATGGAAAATCGTGTGCGAAAGCTGGATCTGGCTGATGATAACATCGTCACTGACAGCGGCCTTGGCAAGCGCCTTGACATCCGCCGTGCTCAACGGCTGGCTTTGCTCGACGCGCACATAGGTCTGCGGCGAATCCTCACGCAGGCGCGACTCCTGCGCCTGATCCATCGAATGGCCGATCAGCCCGCCAGCAATCAGACCCGCCGCCGCGCCAATCAGCGCGCCCGCCCCGGCATTCCGCGGTCCGCCGATGATCGCGCCGGAGGCCGCGCCGATCGCGCCGCCTTCCAAGGCGCCCGTGCCCGTGTAGTCCGGCCGCCCGTCGGGTGCCACGCAGCCCGTCAACAACACCGCCGAAGTCGCCGCCGCAAATATCGAAATGTTCAATTTGGTCTTCATGTTTCAAATTCCATCTATTAACCGTTTGGTTACTTCGACAGGAAACCTAGCCGCACATTCAAAAATTTTCAACTTGAAAACGGCGGCTGGCGGCGGCGATGCCCCGTCGCCGCTCACGCCCTCGGATGCGCCGCGTCGTAGGCCTTTTTCAGCCGCTCGGTCGTGACGTGCGTGTAAATCTGGGTGGTGATGAGATGCGCGTGGCCGAGCAGCTCCTGCACGCTCCGCAAATCTGCGCCGGCATCCAGCAGATGCGTCGCGTAGCTATGCCGCAGCTTGTGCGGCGTCAGAGCGGGATCCAGCCCGGCGATGACCAGATATTGCTTCAGCCGCCGTGAAAGCTGGAGCGGAGCCAGCGGCGCGCGCTTTTTGGTCTCCGCGAAAAACACCGGCGACAACCCGGCGGGCGGCTGCTTTAGCAGGTTCCAGTAATTTTGAATTGCGTGCAGCGCCAGTTCGCCCACTGGCACCAGCCGCTCCTTTTTGCCCTTGCCGCGGACGCGCACAAGCTGCTCGCTCCAGTCAATGTCCTCGGCGCGCATGCCGCACAGCTCGCTGATGCGCAGACCGCAGGAATAAATCGTCTCCAGCACCGCCAAATCGCGCAGGCACGCGGCGGCCGAAACCGGACGGCCCGCGCCTTTTTTCCCCTTCCGCATTTCCAGCAGCTTGGCCGGCGCGGCGAGCAGATTCTTCATCTGCTGGATCGTCAGAAATTTCGGCAGCCGCTTCTCCAGCTTCGGCAAGGAAAGATTTTTTATCGGCGACGATTCGACCGCGCCGTGCCGGATGAGGAACTTGTAAAATGTCCGCAGCGCCGAGAATCGCAGTTGAATGGCCGAGCGGCCCAGATCATGCCGTCCGAGAAACCGCAGGTAATTCCGAAAATCATCGCGCTGAAGTTTTTCCCACACGGGCGGCGACTGGCGATCTTCCTGATGCCAGCGGACAAATTCCGTGAGCGTCTGCCGGTAATTCCGCTGCGTGTAAGCCGACGCGCCGCGATCCGTCGCCAGATGCGCGAGAAATTTCTGAATCCACTTGTCCACCGGCACCGGCTTGGCTGTTGAAGCGTCAGTCACGCGGAAGAAATACACCAATTCCACGCAACTTGCAGCAAAATGGAAAGGCTGGCTGGCTATTTGCGGCGGCGGAACAGCAATAGCGACAAACCACCCAAACCCGCCAAAACCATGGTGGCCGGTTCGGGAACGGGCACCAAATACAGCTGCATGTTCAGAGAATAAATAGGAAGCCCATTCGGAGTCGGGCTGCTACCAACTATCGAAGCGCCAGGCGTAGTCAAAGCGGGATTGATATAACCAATGGCTGACTCACCGAAAAAAGCCTCTCCGCCACCTACTTGCGCCACATACGGGGCGGCATTACCGAGAGCCAGTTGAGCCAGGATGTTCGAGACACCAAACCATGTGCTGCCCAAATTGGCCGACCAGCCAACCACCACGATGTTGTCTGTAGTTCCATTTGCCCAATTCACCTGTGTATCTCCAGAAGCCTGCACGGGGTTAAGATATCCAGCGGTGTTGCTGTTTGTCGCTGTGAGGGATCCTCCACCAAGACCAACAGCCCCGGACCAAGTTCCATCCCAGACAGTGGTGGCCCCAACTCCGGGCGTAGCTGTATTAGGCATATATAGCAGCGCATAATCGTATATCAAACCTGTGCCAGTGGCACTTCCAGTGGCACCACCAGTTCCAATTCCGTTTATCTCGCCCCCAAAGAAGAAGAGTGATGAATAGACTGTTGCGTTCGTTTGTGCGGTTATGTCAACGTGTGGCAAGCTCCAGTTGATGTAACCTTGGGCGAAGGCCGCACCGTTCATGGCCAGCGCGCAGACGATTGTTAAGGCTAGTTTTTTCATAATGAGGTCAGTTGAAGTCCGGGGAACAAACCATTTTGAATAGCTCGCAAAGGTTCATAAAGCCATCCTACTTCTAAAAATCAGGGATGACAACAATATTTTGTGCCGGCCCGGGAGCGCCAGCATTCCCCGGCAGGTTCCGGATTCAATTTCCAGCGCGGCTGGTGAGCCGGAATTTTCCCGAAGGCAGCGGCGGCAATAATTTTACCTTCCCGGCGAGGACTGGCTTGGAAAGCTGGAGCAAATTTCCAATGCGCGCGGCGACCTCTTTTAATTCCACCGCATCCGGCCCGTTCCCGTCGGCGATGAATTGCAATTGGCACTCACCGTTTCCCATCTGGCGAAGCTGGTAATGCGCAATGCCGGTCGCGGCGGCAAAACACCGGTCAATCTCCAGCGTCGTCACCCGCCGCCCGTCGCGGCCACGCAGCGAGTCGCGCGAACGTCCGTGGACAAAATAATTCGTCGCGTGAGGCTGCTCGCGGCGTTCCACCATGTCGCCCACGCGATAGCGCACCAGCGGCATGACCTCGTTTGTCAGCGTCGTCACCACCAGATCGCCCACGCCACGCTCGTCCGGTTCGAGGATCTCGTAAAAGACATTTTCCAGGCAGGCCACCATTCCACCGTTTTCATTTTCCATCAGCAGATGACCGGTTTCGGTCGCGCCGTAAAGATTGAAAACCGGCACGCCGAAAACACGCTGGAGAATTTTGCGGTGGACCACGCTTGCAAATTCATAACTGCACAGAATGAACCGCACCGACGGAAATTTTACGCCGCTCCGTTCGCAATACAGCGCAAACCACGCGCCATGCACGGGATCCAGATCCAAAAACTGCGGCGACCAGTCCAGAATTTCGCCGGCCATCCGCGCCAGCTCCGCCTCCGCCAGCAAAAATGGAATCCGCGCCTGGTTGACAAAGAGCGTCGTGTCCACCGTGCGCGCGGATTTTGATGTGAAATTGGAAAAACAGACAAGGCCGTTGCAGATGGGCGGCACAATCGTGGCGCGGCGGGCGAGCGGGTTGTCATCCAGCACCCGCGCCACAAGCCGGTTCAACCGCAGCACGCGCGCCTCCTGCGCATTCCACCAGCCGCGGCCAAACAGCACCGCCGTCCGCTCCTCCGAGGTGCCGGACGTGTGTTCGAGCTCCACGGATTTGTCAGCCAGCAGCGCATCCAGGTTCTGGCCGGCGCGGAAAAAGTTGTCCGGAAAATTTTTCCGGAGTTCATCCTTGCCGATCAGCGGCAGGCGGGAAAAATCAGCCCGTGGCGGAACGTCCCGGTAAATGGGCAATTCGCGCCAGCGCGGGAGAAGTTTTTCCACGCGCCCCAGCTGCGCCGCCGCGCGGATAAGTTCAGGTGTTGCCAGCATCTTGCCAGCCCAGATTGGCCCCAACCCGGGGGAAATTCCAGTGGATTTAATCCCGCTCCGGGAATTCAAACGTGACCTTGCCCTTTTTGTCCATCACCAGGAACGCGGGGAACGGCTTGCCGGCCTTGGAGATGAATTTGTCGAGCTGGTCGCTCTTGCCGGTCTTGAGGATTTTCCGGGCCTGCTCCGGCTCGATGGGCTGTTGCAGGATTTCCCGGCTGATCTTGAACCGGCACGGCTTGGCATCCGCCTGCGATTTCTCGCAAATGTAGCCGGCCTCGGTGTCGAAAATCTTCCCGCCGCACTTCGGGCATTTGCCCAGCGATTCCTTGCCGGTAAAATCCACCTTCGGCATGGGTTCCCCCGGTGCCTTTGCGGCGCGTCCCCTGCCCTTCGCCTCGCGCGGCGGAAATTCAAACGCCGTCTTGCCGTCCTTCAAAATCAAAAACGCCTTGAATGCGCGGTTGTTCTTTTTTGAGATGAATTTGGTCAGCAAGTCCGTCCTGCCTTCGGCCAGCAGTTTTTTGACCTGCTCCGGCGAAATTTCCTGCTGCAAAATGATTTTGCCGGTGCGAAATTCGCAGGACTTCTCCACGCCGGCCTGTTTCTCGCAGACATAGTTCATCCCGTTGTCGAACACTCGCGCGCCGCATTTCGGACATTTGCCCAGCGGCTCCTTGCCGGTGAAATCCACCGGCGCGGCGGCCTCGCCGTCCTTGCCCTGCCCGTTGCCGAAGTCGAATTCAATTTTATTTTCCGCGTTCATCTTTAGCACGGCGGCGAACGGAAATCCCTGCTTGCTGCGGAAGCCCTGCAGCGGGCCGATCTGCTTTTCCGTGATGAGCTTTTCGACCTCCTCCGGCTCGAACATCCGGCTGCACAGGGTTTTCCAGACCGCGAAATCGCATTTCACGCATTGGAACTGCTTGTATTGCTCGTGAATCTCGCCGCCGCATTTCGGGCATTTCACGGTCAGCACGCCGAAGTCGCCGGGGATGGTGTCCTGCTCGTATTTCTTGGCGCGCTCGACAATCTTCCGCGTCATGTCCGCGATGCCCGACATGAATTCGGCGCGGCTGATTTGCTTGCGCTGGATTTGCTTGAGCTGGAATTCCCAGTCGCCGGTCAATTCCGGCTTCGTCAATTCGGGGATGCCCAGGCCGTTCAGCAGTTCCATCAGCGAAAACGCCTTGGCCGTCGCCTGCAATTCGCGGCCGTTGCGGTGGATGTAATCCTCGTAAATCAAACCCTCGATGATGGCCGCGCGCGTGGCCGGCGTGCCGAGGCCCTTGTCGTTCATCGCCTCGCGCAGTTCGTCGTCGTCCACCAGCTTGCCCGCGCCTTCCATCGCCGAGAGCAGCGTCGCTTCCGAATACCGCGCCGGCGGTTTCGTCACGTTGTCCTTCACTTCAATCGCGCTGGTCTTGACCGTCTCGCCCGGCTTCACCGGCGCGAGGCTTGGCGTTTCGTCGGAATCCGATTCCTTGCCGTAAACAGCCAGCCAGCCGGGCGAAACCAGCACCTTGCCCGCGCTCTTGAATGGCTCGCCCTCGACGCGCGTGATGCGCAGCGTTTCCAGAAATTCCGCCGCCGGATAAAAAATGGCGAGGAACCGCTTCGTGACCAGATCGTAAAGTTTCTGCTCCGGCTCGGACAGGCTTTTCGGCGCGAGCGAGGTCGGGATGATGGCGAAGTGATCCGAGATTTTCGCGTTGTTGAAAATGCGCTTGTTCGGATGCACCCAGCCGCTTTTCAAAATCTGTTCGGCAAATGTCCTGTAGTTTGTGCCTTCGAGCATCCCCAACGTGGTTTTGACCGTGCCGATGTAATCTTCCGGCAATGCGCGCGAATCCGTTCTCGGATACGTCAGCACCTTGTGCCGTTCGTAAAGCGCCTGCGCCAGGCCGAGCGTGTTTTTCGCGCTGAAACCGAAGCGCGAATTCGCGTCGCGCTGCAAGCTGGTCAAATCGTAAAGCAGCGGCGACATGGAAGTTGTTGGCTTGCTTTCTTCCGTGACGATGCCCGGTTTGCCAAGGCATTTCGCGCGGATGGCCTCCGCTTTTTCCTTTTCCCAGACGCGCTCCGGCTTGAGCTGTTCGTCATCCGACCGCGAGAACTTTTCATCAAACCAACGGCCGGTGTAATTTCCCGCCGCCGCGTCAAACGTGCCGATGACCTCCCAGAAATCGCGCGGCACGAACTGGCGGATGCGTTTCTCGCGCTCAACCAGAATCGCCAGCGTTGGCGTCTGCACGCGGCCGACCGTCGTCTTGAAAAAGCCGCCGAGCTTGGAATTGAACGCCGTCATGGCGCGCGTGCCGTTGATGCCCACCAGCCAGTCGGCTTCGCTGCGGCTGATGGCGGCGTCGGACAGCGGCTGCATGGATTCGTCGCTACGCAGCGCCGCGAAGCCTTCGCGGATGGACGCGGTCGTCATGGATTGCAGCCAGAGCCGCTTGATGGGCTGCTGCGCCTTGGTGTGGCGGACGATGTTGCGGAAGATCAATTCGCCCTCGCGCCCGGCGTCGCAGGCGTTGATGAGTTCGGTCACGTCCTCGCGCTTGATGAGTTTTTTGAGGACGCGCAGGCGGTCGGCGCTCCGCTCAATCGGTTCGAGATCGAAATGCGGCGGGATGACCGGGAGATTTTTGAAAGCCCATTTGCCCTTGGCGGCTTCGACGCCCGGCGGCGGCACGATGGTGAGCAAATGGCCGACGGCCGACGAGATGACGAACTCGTCGTTCTCGAAATAATCCTGATGCTTCTGAAACTTGCCGAGCGCCTTCGAGATGTCGTTGGCGACGGACGGTTTCTCCGCAATGATGAGTGTTTTGCCCATGTCGCGGCAGATTCTTAAGCCCCGAACCCGGTCGAACGCAACTTATTTCTGTTTTGAGGCGGGCGAATCCAAGCCCGGAGAAATGCGGATTGAGACGAGCGATTGACGCAAATGCCGCTGATTTACAGGGATTTCAGAACCAAATCGGGTTTGCTGCGAAATGCAAAAACCGCGCCAAAAAATTAATTTGCCGGCACGGTGAATTTTTTCTGCATGGCGGCTTCAATCTGCGGCCATGTCCAGCCCAGCTTGTCTTTGTTTCCAGCCGCCACGCCCGTGGCCGTGGCCGTGGAAACGGAGGTGCCCTGCACGAGATAAGCCGTGCCATTCAGATAAATCACGCTCGCACCCGGGAATGCCAGGGAAACAAAACTCCCATAGTCCGCATACGACGCAATTTGCCCGTTTTGCGTCGCGGTCACGGCGAGAACGCCGGTGTAGGCCGCCGGATACGTCGCCGCCGTGCCGCCGGAATTTCCCGACGCCGCGAAAACAGGAATGCCGGCGGCGATGGCCTGCTGAATGACGCTGTCGAGAACGGAACTGTCACCCGTCCCGCCGAGACTCAAGTTGAGCACGGTCGCGCCGTTGTCCACCGCCGTCTGGATGCCTAGCGCCACGTCCCAACTGGTCGTCGTTTCGCCCGATTCATAAACGTTCACGGGCAAAATCTGGGCGGAGGTGCTGCCGCCGGACGCCTGCGCAATGGCTTCCAAAATGGTGTAGGCCATCGCCGTGCCATGTGTCGGGTCGGTGCCGGTCGCGTAGGGGTCGCCGGTCACGGAAAGTTGTTTGAGCAGGAAATTTTCCAGCGAACCGTCGAGCGACTGGACCGGCGTGTCAATCAAACCGACAATGATCTTCCCCGAATCGCCCGGGGGATTCAGCGTCAGCGAAACCGACCCGACCGGGGCGTTGGCCATCTGCTGGGGAGTCGGCGGCGTGTCGTAGATATAATTGTAATCCACGGCGGCGACGTCGGAATCACCCTTCAAGCTGCCGAGCGCGGCGCTGGTTGAATCCGCGTTTTCAAACAGCAGCCGGTAAAGGCCCAGCTTGTCGTTGCGCCCGGTGATTTTTGCGCCGAGACGCTTCGCCAGCGCGTCAATGTCCGCGCCGGGTTTCAGCTTCACGAGCAGCTCATTCGCGACGCGACGCGGCGCCGCGTTAGTAACGACCACATGCCGCGTGGCGTTTTCCCTGCGCGTGGTGAAAACGTAAAGAAAATCCGGGCCGTTGGTCTGCGGCACAAACGCGAAGTTCAGATTGCCGAGCAGCATCCGCAGCGCGTCGTCCTGCGGCAAATCCTGAAACTTGGTGGAAGCATTGCGCGACGTGCCTGGCTCGACAAAGATGTGCCAGCCGGTCTGGTGGGCAATGTCTTCCAGCAGCGGCCAAAGCGGTTCGCCGTGGAGGTCGGCGTCCACGCGATTGACGGCCTGGTGCCAGACGAGGGAATTTGAATTCGTCTCCGCCGCGCGCGCGTCCAAAGCGGCCACGCTGCACGCGAGCAGCAGGCAGAATCCAATCCGGCGCATTAGCTTCATCGGTTTGATTGACATTTCGAGAGTGTTTTCTGTTAGAACGTTGGGGCAATTATTTTTGCAAGACGGCCTTCACCCACGCCTGATTGTCGAGATACCACCGGACCGTTTCGCGGATACCGTCCTCGAACTTATGCGCGGGCGACCAGCCGAGCTCGCGCTGAATCTTCGCGGCGTCAATCGCGTAACGCCGATCGTGGCCGGGGCGGTCGGTGACGAACGAGATGAGCTTGCGCGAATCGCCGCCAAGCTCTGGCGCGAGTTCGTCAATGATGTCGCAAATTAATTCCACGATGCGGAGGTTCGCCCATTCGTTGTGGCCGCCGATGTTGTAGGTTTCGCCGAGACTGCCTTTTTGCAGAACCGTCCAAAGCGCCTCGGCGTGGTCGCGGACATAAAGCCAGTCGCGCACGTTCATGCCGTCGCCGTAAACCGGCACAGGCTTGCGCGCGAGGATGCTCTGGATGACGACCGGAATGAGTTTTTCGGGAAATTGAAACGGGCCGTAGTTGTTCGAGCAATTCGTGATGACCGTCGGCAGCCCGTAGGTGTGGTGATACGCGCGAACAAGAAAATCGGACGACGCCTTGCTGGCGGAATACGGCGAATTCGGCGCGTAAGGCGTCGTCTCGGTGAAAAAACCCGTCGCACCGAGCGAGCCGTAAACTTCGTCCGTAGAAATATGGTGAAACTTTGGACTTTGGACTTTGGACTTTGGACTCAACCAACATTCGCGGCAAGCTTCGAGCAAATTGAACGTCCCGACAACGTTCGTCTGGATGAAATCGCCCGGCCCGGCGATGGAGCGGTCCACGTGCGATTCCGCCGCGAGGTGCATGACGTGCGTGATGGCGTGTTTCTCGACGACGCGCAGCACGGCGGCCTTGTCGCGCAAATCCACCCTTTCAAAAATGTATTTGGGATGGCGGGAAACTTTCTCCAGATTTTCGAGCCGCCCGGCGTAAGTCAGGCAGTCCAGATTGACGAGCAGGGTGACACGCTCATCGTCAATGACGTGATGGATGAGGTTGGAGCCGATGAAGCCCGCGCCGCCTGTGATGAGAAGATTCATAAATTGAACAACAATGCAACAAAGGAACTAAGTTAAGACCTCGCCGGGCGAGCGAGGCACATTGAGAACGCGATGGATTCCAAGCTTGATAAGGACTTCGTTAAAATTGATGAGCAAACCAAGCGGGAATCGTTTCAACCGCAGGTAAGTAACCACCTGCGCCGTGTGGATGGGTAAAAGTTGATCCACGGCCTTTAGCTCAATCAAAAGCTTTTCCTCCACGACGACATCCGCGCGATAGCCGATCTCGACACGAATGCCCTTATAATTCAACGGCACAGGCAGTTGCAACTGATGTTTCACTCCGCGCAACCGCAACTCGTGGCTCAAGCACGCTTCATAGGCGCTCTCCAATAATCCCGGCCCAAGCTCCTTGTGAACGGCAAAGGCTGAATCCACAACCGCCGCCGCCAGATGTTCAACATCCGATGGAACATGAACCCGTTTCCATTCCGGAATTTCAAATTCCAGACTTGGTTTCTTTGTTCCTTTGTTGTTCATTACTCCGCCTTCCAGTTTCGCAACGAGTCTTCCAGCGCTTCGACGACCGGGCGGATTTTCACGCCCGCTGACAACAGCTTGGACACGTCCATCACACAGTTCGAACGCGGCGTCCTGGCGGCGAAATGATAAAACTCCTCGTCGCCCGACCAAAACTCGAACTTCCGCGCCGGCTTGAGAAACTGTTCGATCAATTCCACCACCTGCCGCGTGGTGACAAAACCGGGATTCGTCACGTTGTAAACACCGAATGGCGCGCGGCGTTGCCACAAATCAAGACACGCCCGCGCAAAATCGGCGCGATGCGAAATCGAGTTCACATTGTCATAGACCTTCGCGTAGCGCTGCACCTTGCTCAAGTAATTCCGCGCGCCGTCAATCTCGTCAAACGGAATCCGCAGCCGCCAGACGTAGCTCTGCCCGATGCCGGCCATCGCCTCCTCGCCAAGCGCCTTGCTGCCGCTGTAAAAACTGCAAGGGCCGTCGCGGAAGGAAAAGTTCGGCGTGTCGGCTTCCGCGAAGCCATGGATTTTCTCCGGCGATTTTTCCGCCAGCGCACGCAATTCCGGCTTCGTCATGTCCTTTTCGACGCGCGTCTGTCCGTTCACCGTCACCTTGGCGCCGCTGAAAACGCAGCCGCTGGAAACGTGTCCCCACGGAACGCCCGCCGCCGCGCAGGCGTGCGCGACGGTCTGCGGCAGGAGCGTGTTGCCGGCCAGCGTGCCGGCCTTGTCGAGTTCGCAGGCGTCCACGTTCGGCTTGCCGGTGTAGCCGGCGGCGTTGATGACAAACTCCGGCTTCCTCGTTTTAAGAAAATCCAGCAACACGTCAAACCGCGTGTAATCCACCTGCTTGCGCGAAATCGGAATGAAATCCGTTTTGCGCCGCTGCAATTCGTTTGCGAACGCCTCGCCGATGTAACCCGATGCGCCGAGAAGAAGAATCATATTTTAGCCACAGATTGACACAGATGAAACACAGATGCCGGTTTTCTCCCGCCGATTGCCCAGATTTCACAAACCAAATCCGCGTTAATCCCCGAAATCTGCGGACGCATATTATCTGTGTTCAATCCGTGTTTCATCTGTGGCTTATTGTTTCAGCCGTTTTGCCTCGTCCACGACCTCGTTTGCCAGATAGGCGCGGTATTCACAGTTGGGCATTGCGCCGACAATGCTTTCAAGCTGCGCCAGCGAGACGAATCCCTGCCGGAACGCCGCCTCTTCCGGGCAGCCAATCTTGACGCCCGCACGTTTTTCAATTGTCTGCACATAGGCGCTCGCGTCGTGCAGGCTGCTGCTCGTGCCGGCGTCCAGCCACGCGAAGCCCCGGCCCAGCCGCTGCACCCGCAGCGCCCCGCGCCGCAGATACGCCACATTCACGTCCGTGATTTCCAGTTCCCCGCGCGCCGACGGTTTCTGGTTTTTCACGATGCCGAGGATTTCGCCGTCGTAAATGTAAAGACCCGGCACGGCGTAATTGCTCCGGGCCAGCTTCGGCTTTTCCTCGATGGAAATCGCCCGGCCATGCTCGTCAAATTCCACCACGCCGTAGCGTTCCGGGTCGTTGACGTGATAACCGAAAATTGTTGCGCCAGACTTGAACTCAGCGAACGCCCGGCTGAACGTGTCGCCGCCGTAGAAAATGTTGTCGCCCAGAATCAGTGCCACGCCACCCTGGCCGATGAAGCTTTCCGCGATGAGGAACGCCTGCGCGATGCCCGCCGGTTTGGGCTGCTCGCGATATTCGATGGACACGCCGAACCGGGAGCCATCGCCGAGCAACTGCCGGAAGCGCGGCAAATCCTGCGGCGTGGAAATGAGGCAGATTTCGCGGATGCCGCCCTCGATGAGCGTCGTGAGCGGATAATACACCATCGGTTTGTCATAAACCGGCTGGAGCTGCTTGCTCGCGACGAGCGTGAGCGGATACAGCCGCGATCCGGCGCCGCCGGCGAGGATGATGCCTTTCATTTGCGCAAAGGCTAATGAGTCCGCCGGAAAATGGAAATGCGAAACTCAAACCGTCGCGCGTGGCAAATCAACGCGCGACCGTCACTGCGGATTTTCGGAAAGCCAGAAGCGGACGTTCGTGGCCTGCGGATTGTGCGGATCCAGCGCCAGCCATTTCAAATAATGCTGCCGCGCCTGCGCCGGGTCGCGCAACTGCTGTGAATAAAGATTGCCCAGCGCCAGTTGCGCCCGCGCCTCATCTGGATTGGACATCACGATTTTTTTCAGCTCGTTTACCGCGTCCGTCTCGTAGCCCGCCGTCTTGAGGGTCAGCGCAAAATTGTAACGCGCCTCCGTGGATTCCGGCTGGATGGCCAGCGCCATTTCGCAGGCCGCCAGCGAATGGCCGAAATCACGCAGCCGGCAGGCCAGCACGGCATAATTGTATTGCGCCTCAAACCACGCCGGATCCAGTTCCGCCGCCTTGCGATACGAATTCACGGCCTGCGCCAAATCCGGCTTTTGCTCGGATTGCTGCGCGTCGGCAAAGGCGCCGGCCGCCGCCTTCCGGTCACCCGCCTTCGGTTTGTGCGGCAAGAGATACGAATAGCGCGGAAACACCGGCGGCGCGGGCGGAGCCGCCTGCACCGGCGCTACCGAAACCGGAACCGGACTGACCGACAGCGGCGTCACTCCAAGCGGCGTCACTTTGGTATGAGTGAAATTTTCAGGCCCCGACGGGCGGGCGGGATTGGGCCGGTGTCCGCCGGCTGTTTCCACCGGTATTGCCGCCACGGACGGATTGGACGCCGCTACAATCACCGGCGCCGGCTGCACCGCCACCAATTCCGTCGGCGAAGCCGCGCGCGGTGCAACCGGCGTGGTCCTTCCGGCCTGCTGCGCCTTTGGCGACAAGGACGGACGGGCGGGCACGGCGGCGGTTACCGCCGGTTTTGCTCCAACCGCGTTTGACTTCAAGGGGACAACGGTTTCATTTTCAATTGTCTGCGGCGGCGTCCTCACCGCCGCGGCCATCGCCGTTTGTTCCAGTCCCTTGACCAGATCGTTCACGGCGTCCCAATCCGCCGGGCGGGGCGTGATCGTCAGATACGCGCGGTAATTTTTCAAGGCCTGCACGTCGTCGCGCAAATACTCCCGGTTCACCGTCGCCAGATTCAAATACGCCGGCGCGTAATCGGGATGAAACCGGACGGCGGCGGAGAAAAATTGCGCCGCGTCCTGCGGATGGCCGCCCGCGACGCGCGCCAGGCCGAAACCGTTCAGCGCCTCGGCGTTGTTCTGATTGAGCGAGAGCGCCGTGCTGAAACTTTTTTCCGCCGGCAGAAGTTCGTGCAGCGTGAGCTGCGCCGCGCCGAGCTTGAGCCAGCCTTCCGGCGCGTTGTTGCGCCGCAGCGTGTAGGTGGTGAATTCCGTCCGGGCCGCTTCGGGCTGGTTCTGCTCCAGCCGGAGGCAGCCGAGGTTATAATGCGCCTCCACCAGATCGCGGTCGAACTTCAGCGCGTTCTGATACGCCAGCACCGCGTCCGACGGCTGGCCGGCGTGCTGGAGCGCGACGCCGTAATAATTCCACGCCGCCGCGTTCGTGGCCAGCAGGGTCGTGGCGGTCTTCAACTGCGCCACCGCGCCGGCGTAATCGCCGCGTTCCAGGAGCTTTTTCCCGGCGAGCAGCGCGCGCGGTCCCGGCGGCGCGCAGCCGGTGATAAAAACGGCAAGCGCCAGAAAAAGCATTATGCACTGCGATACCCGATTTTTTGTGGCCAGCATGGGCGATGGTGTTATCATCCACGGCTTGAAGTGTCAAGAAACGCACAAGCTGAAAATGCGGAATGTGGAATGAAAAAGATCGAAATAAAATTGAAACGTGTGGCCGCCGCGCAGGTCATTTCTGCGCTCTTCATCCTGCATTTGTCCATTGCCCCGCTTTCGGCGCGGGCCGCCGACCTGTTTTCGCCCCGCTCCACCAACGCTCCCACGCGCGTCGTCATCGTCGAAAATCCGGATGCCGTTACCGATTTCCAGCCGGACCCCGCCATCGTCCAAGACATGGTCAGCCGCGGCCTCACGAATCTCACCGGCAAGGCAACCCTCGCCGGGGCATGGCGGAGCCTCGTCTCCACCCAGGACATTGTCGGCATCAAGGTTTGTGCCGAACCCGGCGAAATCAGCGGCACACGACCGGCGGTGGTGGCGGCGGTGATTCGCGGACTGCTCGATGCGGGCGTGCCGGCGGATCATGTCATCATCTGGGACAAGCACGCGGATGATTTGCGCTCCGCGGGATTCATCCGGCTCGCCGCGCAATTCGGCGTGACAGCGGCGGGCGCGGCGGACACCGGCTACGACCCGACCAATTATTACAATCCCGAAACCGCCACCATCGGCGCGCTGGTCTGGGGCGATTTTGAATTCGGCAAGACCAACGAAGGCGTCGGGCGGAAATCGTTCGTCACCAAAATCGTCAGCCGGCGGATCACCAGGATCATCAGCATCGCGCCATTGCTCAACGACAACGACGCCGGCGTTTGCGGCCACCTTTACAGCCTGGCGCTGGCCAGCGTGGATAACACCGCCCGCTTCGAGGGCGACACGGGCCGGCTGGCCGTGGCCGTGCCGGAAATCTACGCCTTGCCCTCGCTCGGCGACCGCGTCGCGCTGAACATCACCGATGCGCTCATCGGCCAGTATGAGGGCGGCGAGCGCGGCTTGCTGCATTACTCGACCGTGCCGGACCAGCTATGGTTCAGCCGCGACCCTGTGGCGCTCGACACGATGGCCGTCCGTGAACTGGAACGCGAACGTCTTGCCGCGGACGCGCCGGAGTTCACACCGCATCTGGAGATTTACACCAATGCCGTCCTGCTCCAGATCGGCGTCAGCGACCCGGCGAAGATTCAGGTGGAAAAAATCAAATAACGGGGACCGCCTTGCGGCAATGGCGAAGATTCCATGACACCTTATTACCTGCTGGCTAACAAGATTAGATGAGAAGGCACACGCCCGCCGCGATGGTTTCCGGCGGCGTCATTCGGAAGGTTTTCGGTCCGCAAGCACCTCCTGCTCGGCGGCGATGATGCATTCGCGCATCGCCGCGGCGTCCGGCGCGGCGCGGAGTCGTGAAAGCAGTTCCGTCTTGAGCGCCATCATGCAAAGCCGGGACAGCGTGTGCAGATGAATCCGGTCGTCCTGGCAGCACAGCAGAAAAATCAAATCCGTCGGCTCTCCGTCCGGCGCGCCGAAATGAATTTCCTGGACGGGCCGGCCCACAACGATGAACGACGATTCAAAAAGGTAGGGCTGGTGAAAGCGCGGATGCGGTATGGCCAGTCCGCCGGGCAGGCCGGTTGAACACAGCCCCTCTCGCGCCTCAAGGCTCTCCAGCAATTCCTTTGGATCGGCGAGCTGGCCGGTCTTTTCCGCCAGCGCCACCAAGTCGCGCAACACCGAGCTTTTCGTTTTTGAGGTCATCGCGGAGTTGATCGCGCCCCGGTCGAGCATTTCCGGCAGGATGGCTTCATGCGGCAGAAACTCCCGCGTCCCGCGCGTGGATTTCTGGTGATACTCCTCCAGCCGCTGCTCCGGCAGGCCCAGAATGCGCTGGGAAGCCCAAGCGTCTATGTCGCGTTTGCAGAAGACAATTCGGTCGCCGCGCTTTTCAAACGGAATCTCGCGGTCCTTGACCCGCTGCTCGACATCGGCGCTGGTCAGGTTCAAATAACTGGCGGCTTCTTCAAGGTTGAATAAACGATATGGCATAAATCACCCGCGTCTGCAGAATTGCGATCTTCATCGCATTCAAACGGAGGATACACCATTTGCCAGACCAATGGCCATCCCAACTTGGACAGGCGGCAGCGTTGAAAACATGGCCGCAGGCCCGGGCGGGCATTCCGTTCTTGAAATTCGTCCCGCCGGGCGTAAATTCCCCCCGCCAATAAATATGAATTATAAAATTTCTCAACGCGCCGCATCGCTGTCACCGTCGCTCACGCTCGCCATTGACGCCAAGGCCAAGGCCATGAAGGCCGCGGGCCAGGACGTCGTCGGGTTCGGGGCCGGCGAGCCGGATTTCGACACGCCGCAGCACATCAAGGACGCCGCCGCCAAGGCGCTCGCCGCCGGGTTCACCAAATACACGCCCAGCAGCGGCATCCCGGAATTGCGCCAGGCCATCGCCGACAAGTTCCAGCGCGAGAACGGCCTTACTTACAAGCCGTCGCAAATCATCGTCTCCTGCGGCGGCAAGCATTCCTGCTTCAACGTCATCCTCGCCACCTGCGAACCGGGCGACGAGGTTTTGATTCCCGCGCCGTATTGGTTGAGCTATCCGGAAATGGTCAAGCTCGCTGGCGCCAAACCGGTGATCCTGCCGACGACCGACAAAACCGAATTCAAGGTCACGCCGGCCCAGCTCCGCGCCGCCATCACGCCGAACACGCGGCTGTTCGTCCTCAATTCCCCCAGCAACCCGACCGGCTCGGTCTACACGCCCGAAGAAGTCCGGGCGCTGGGCGACATTTGCGTCAAAAAGAACATCCTCATCATGAGCGATGAGATTTACGAGCATTTGCTTTACGACGGCGCGGTTCACAAGAGCGTCGCCAGCTTCTCGCCGGCGCACCAGGAACACACCATCATCGTTCACGGCCTGGCGAAGGCGTATTCCATGACCGGCTGGCGGCTGGGATTTCTCGCCGCGCCGGAGCCGATTGCCAAGGCGATTGACGCCGTGCAAAGCCACAGCACGAGCAATCCAACCAGCTTCGCGCAAAAAGGCGGCGTGGCCGCGCTCACCGGCCCGCAGGATCATTTGCCCGTCTGGCTGGCCGAATACGACCGCCGCCGCCGCTATGCCCATGCGAAATTGATCTCCATGCCCGGCATCACCTGCGTGAACGCCAGGGGCGCGTTCTATTTATTCCCGAACATTTCAAAGACCGGCCTCAAGTCCGCCGATTTCTGCGCCCGGCTGCTCGAAGCGGAAAAGGTCGCCGCCGTTCCCGGCATCGCCTTCGGCGCGGATGATTACATCCGGTTGAGCTATGCCACCAGCATGGCCAACATCGAGAAGGGCCTGAACCGGATTGACAAGTTCTGCCGGACGCTCGTGAAATAAGCATCATGCTCAATTACGGCATTGGCGACAAAGTGGTTTGCGTGGATGACAAATTCCCGCCGGACATCGGAAAGCTTTACGATGCGCTCCCGGTCAAGGATTCCACCTACGTCGTGCGCGACATCCGGCTGGGCATCAACCTCACCTTGGAAGGCGACGTGTCCGTGCTGCTCATCGGACTCGTCAACCCCAAGGCGGATTCCAAGTCCGCGCTGGAACGCGGCTTTCGCGCGGACCGTTTCCGGCCGCTCCAGGAAATGCGCGAAACCCAATCGGCCTCCCATTCGGCTGAAGAAACGAAAAAACTGGCCCAACCGGTCGAAGCGGCGTGAAATGCTTCCAGGTCCCCGCCGGAGGGATTCAGGGTTGGGAATTGGCGACGGTCTTGTTCCAATAACGATGCCAGTCGTAATTGCGGAGGGCGGCGATCTTGGCGAATTCGACATGGCCGTCGTTCATGCCGATGTTGATGCCGCCCCTCGACGGAAGGGATTGCCAGGAGCCGTCGCTTTCCGAGTTAGGCGTGGCGGGTCTCCCGCCGTGCCGGATGATGGTGACGCGCCCGAATTCCGTGCCCATCAAGCCGCTGGATCCGGCATATAAATCCACCGAGGGCGGGTCGGTTTCCAACGGCCAGGCATCGCTCCAGGGGCCGTCCATCAGGACGGGCGTCTGGCCGGGGTTTTCAACGGCCAGTTCGTTGATAAAATAATTGGTCGTGTATTCAGGCTCGCCGTCGCTGGTGGCCCAGTCGGTCTGGCCGCCGGAAACATTTGCGGGAACGTCGGCATAAAACCAGCCGTTGTATAAATAGCTGCTGTTGATGGTGCGTCCGTTGAGACAGTTGCGGAGGTAGGAACGGTCGGCGGTGCCGAACAGGCCGAAGGAGCCTTCGTTCCCGCTGGTTCCGGGCGAGACGGGCTTGGTGGCGGTGGGGCAAAGAAGCAGGGAGAGCGGGTTGGTGAGGGACGTGGAGCGATAAATGTCCGGCACGAGCGCGCCGAGCCATTGGGAGTCGGGATAATTGGGATCGTCCCCTCGGGAAGGCACCATCCAGACCCCCTCATGGTCGTCGGCGAAAATGACATTGGCGGCGATGAGTTGTTTGAGGTTGGAAATGCACTCCGTCTGCTGCGCCTTGAGCTTCGCGCTCGACAAAACGGGCAGCAGCAGCGCCGCCAAGATGGCGATGATGGCGATGACGACCAGAAGTTCAATGAGGGTGAAGGCGGGACGTCTTTCAAAGCCGACATTGGAACTGATGGTTTTCATTCCGGTGGCTGGAGTCTGCGCCATTCGCGCGAATTTGTCCACCCTCGTCGCCGGCGTGCGGAGGATGCGCGCGGAAAATAAATTTTATTGCGGGAAGTCGTTCAGCCAACTTGACCGGGCGGCGGTTTTCGGTTTCACTTTCCCAACCATCCAAAACATCATGAACACAAAACTTCGTTTCCTGCTCGCAGTATTTTCAGCAATCGGCATGGCCGCCATGTCTCAAACCGCCGGCAAGCCGTCCCCGGCAACCCCGTGCATGGCGCAGCTCGACCGCTTCACCGCCCCGGACGTGCCGGCGATGGGTCCGGCGGAAACCGAGTCGCCGCTGGCCAAATGGGCGAACGCGCCCGCCCCCGCCGGTTTGCCCGGCAAGGGAATCGCGCAGCATCCGATGCTTTATGTCGGGGAGAATTACACGAAAATGTTCCTGGTCAACGACGGCAAGGTGCTTTGGACCTATCAGACCGGCAAGGGCTACGAATACGACGACGTGTGGATGCTTTCCAACGGCAACATCCTCTTCACGCGGATGCAATATCTCGCCGAAATCACGCCGGATAAAAAAGTCGTGTGGCGTTATGACTGCAACAACAGCTCCGGCACCAATCACACGGAAGTCCACACCTGCCAGCCCATCGGTTTGGACAAGGTGATGTTTGTCCTGAACGGACTGCCGCCACGGTTGATGGTCGTCAACACCAAGACCGGCGCGGTGGAGGTCAATCACGAGCTGCCCTACCCGCAATCCACGAATGCCGGAAGCATTCATGGCCAGTTCCGCCGGGCGCGCTACACAGCGCAGGACACTTACCTCGTTTCCTACCTGAGCCAGGGCAAGGTCGTGGAGTTCGACAAGGATTTCCAGCCAGTCTGGACCTATCCGATCAGATCGCCGTGGGCCGCCCTCCGGCTCAAGAACGGCAACACGCTGATCACCGACGAGCACGACAATCTGACGCGCGAGGTCAATCCCAAAAACGAGACGGTCTGGGAATTCAACAACGCCGACCTGCCGGAAGCGTGGCGTTTGGTTTCCGCACCGCAAACCTGCACCCGTCTGGCCAATGGCAACACGATTTTCTGCTCCCGCGGCGGCAGCGGCAAAGGCCCGCAACTCGTGGAAGTCGCCCCGGACAAGAAAGTCGTCTGGGTGCTGCAAGATTGGGCGACGCTCGGCGACGCCACCGCCGTTCAGATATTGGACGATCCGGGCATTCCCGAAATTCCAGGCGAATCGGAACACTGAATTGGAGCAACGAGCTTTTGGGCTTCGCCATCGCCTGCTTTTGCGGCAATGGCGGATCGTTCAGTGATTTGTTTTGTCAACGGACATTCTGACGCCTGATGAAATCTGCCGCTTGCCAATCGCGCGCGGGTTTTGTCTAATCCGTCCGTGCTAAACCAGCAAACGCTCAATCGTTCCGCCAGTTTTTCCGGCATCGGCCTCCACAGCGGCAACCGGGTCAACATGACGATTCTGCCCGCGCCCGCCAACTCCGGCGTGCGCTTCCGCCGCGTGGACCTCGAAGGCAAACCGGAAATCGAGGCGCGCGTGGAAAACGTCGGCGAGACAAACCGTTCCACGACGCTGGCGAGGGGAAATGTCAAAATCCACACCGCAGAGCACGTGCTGGCGGCGCTGGCGGGCTGCGGCATTGACAATGCGCTGATCGAGCTGGACGCAAACGAACCGCCCATCGCCGACGGCAGCTCGCGCGAGTTTTGCAAAATCATCCAGGCGGCGGGCATCGTGCCGCAGGCCGAAAAACGCGAGGTCTTCACGCCCAGCGCGCCGATTCAACTAAAATCCGGCGAAACGCTGATGACCCTCTTCCCGGACGACGTTTTCAGAATCACCTGCACCAGCACGGACAAAAAAGGCCGGTTCACCCAGTTTTACAGCACGGAAATCACGCCCAAAACGTGGGAAAAGGAACTGGCGCACGCCCGGACGTTCTGCTTTTACGAGGAAATCGAATATCTCATCAAGAACGGGCTGATCAAGGGCGGCGGACTGGAAAACGCAATCATCATCCGCGACGACGCGGTGCTGACGACCGAGCCGCTGCGGTATCTGGAGGAGTTTGTGCGGCACAAGATGCTGGACATCGTGGGCGATTTCTCGCTGCTGGGCCGTCCGATCCAAGGGCATTTGATCGCGGTCAAGCCGAGCCACGCGACCAATTGCGAATTCGTCCGGCTGATGGCCGCGCAGATGACCAAGCCGCTGCGCGCGGCGCAGACGTTCGGCCCGCCGCCGGTTCCGGCCACCACGAAAAATGACGAGAAACGAAACGCGCTGCTGGCGCAAATGGCGCAAGGCGGCGCGCTGGACGCCCAGCAGGTGATGCAGATTCTGCCGCATCGCTATCCGTTTTTGATGGTGGATGGCGTTCTAAAAATTGACGGCAACAAAATCACCGCCTTCAAAAACATCACCAACAACGAGCCGTATTTTCCGGGGCATTTTCCGGGGCATCCCATCATGCCGGGCGTGCTGCAATTGGAAGCCATCGCGCAGGTAGCGGGCATTCTCATGCTGCGGCAGGCGGAAAATCTCGGACAACTGGCCTACTTCATGGCGGCGGAGGAAGTGAAATGGCGCAAACCGGTTGTGCCCGGCGACGTGCTGGTCATCGAGGTTGAACTGACCAAGTCGCGCGGCAAAATCGGCAAGGCCAAGGGCATTTGCAAGGTGGACGACGAAATCGTGAGCGAGGCGGAAGTCACCTTCATGCTACGCGCCGCGGAATGATATGATTCACAAAACGGCAATTATTGATCCGAAAGCGAAAATCGGCGCGGGCTGCGAGATCGGGCCGTATTGCGTCATCGGCGGGCACGTCACGCTCGGCGCAAAATGCAAATTGCATTCGCACGTCGTCATTGACGGACACACGAAGCTTGGCAGGGAGAATGAAATTTTCCCGTTCGCGAGCATCGGCCTGAAGACGCAGGATTTGAAATGGAAAGGCGGCGTGACGCGCACGGAAATCGGCGACGGCAACACGTTCCGCGAATACGTCACCATCCACAGCGCCACCAGCGACGGCGAAGTCACGCAGGTCGGCTCACGAAGCACCATCCTCGCCTACTGTCACATCGCGCACAATTGCACGCTTGGCAGCCACATCATCATGTCCAACGTCGCGACGCTTGCCGGCCATGTGGCGGTGGAAGATTACGCGGTCATCGGCGGGCTGGCGGCGGTGCATCAATTTTGCCGGATCGGAAAAATGGCGATGATTGGCGGCTGCTCGAAGGTGGTGCAGGACGTGCCGCCGTTCATGATGGCCGACGGCAATCCGGCCGAAACGCGCACGGTCAACAAAACCGGCATGGAGCGCAATGGCATTTCGGAGGAGGCGCAGAACGCTCTGCGGCAGGCCTACAAAATTTTATTCCGTCAAGGTTTAACCGTTTCCAACGCGATTGCGAAGGTTGAAAAGCAGATGCCGCCCCTGCCGGAAATCCGGCATTTGATCCAATTTGTCCGTGCCAGCGAGCGCGGCATCAGCAAATAATCAAACAGGGGCAATTTTCCGTCTTGCCAAACCGCCGCTGGGAAGATTCAATATCCGGCCGCGGTTGGCTGGGTAGCTCAGTTGGTAGAGCAGAGGACTGAAAATCCTTGTGTCGGCGGTTCAATTCCGCCCCCAGCCACCACTTTCCGACGCTTTCTCCGAGAACAACGGCCTTCACCATGAAAAGTTCCAAAGAATTCTGCTGGAAACGGCGAGCGCCTTGGGCTTCCATTCGTGCGTGAATGATCAAGCTGCCAGCAAGTTTCGCGCGCTTTCCAGTCCGGCTTTCATCTGCCTGCTGCTGGCTGCCGTGACGCTGGCGGTTTTCTGGCCGGTTGTTCACTGCGATTTCGTCAATTACGACGACCCGGAATATTTCACCGCCAATCCGCACGTCCTTACCGGGCTGAACCCGGCAAACGCCGCCTGGGCATTCAACACGGGACACGCGGGCAACTGGCATCCGCTGACGTGGCTGTCGTTGATGCTGGATGCAACGCTGTTCGGCAAAGGCGCCGGCGGGCCGCACCTCACGAACCTCCTGCTTCACACCGCCAACACGGCGCTGCTTTTCCTGCTGCTCCGGCGCATGACGGCGGCGACGTGGCGGAGCGCATTGGTGGCGACGCTGTTCGCGCTCCATCCGTTGCATGTGGAATCGGTGGCCTGGGTCGCAGAACGCAAGGATGTCTTGAGCACTTTTTTCGGTCTGCTGTCGCTGTGGGCATACGCGGATTACGCGCGGAAACGGTCGGCTGCCGGGAATGACGCTCCCGATGGCTGGCGTGGGTCTGTTGATTATTTTTTGGCGTTGCTTTTCTTCGCACTCGGACTGATGAGCAAACCCATGCTGGTGACGCTGCCGTTTCTGATGCTGTTGCTGGACTGGTGGCCGTTGCAGAGGTTCAAGGTTCAAAGTTCTGGGCGCAGTGTTCAAAGTTTGGTTTGGGAAAAAATTCCCTTCTTCGCGCTGTCGGCGGCTTCGTGCGTCGTGACGTTTATCGTGCAGCAAAGAGGTGGCGCGGTCGCCGCGCTGGTCGAAGTCCCGATGAACGTCCGGCTGGAAAATGCCTTTGTTTCCTTTGCCCGTTATTTGGGCAAAGTCTTCTGCCCGGTGTCTCTCGCCAGTCCGTATCCGCTCCCGGGGCACTGGCCGGTTCTGCCGGTGTTGCTGGCATTTGCGCTGTTTGCCGGCATTTGTGGCGCGGCTGTTTTTTACAGGAAAAAATTCCCATTTGCGTTCACCGGCTGGTTCTGGTTTGCCGGCGCGCTTGTTCCCGTCATCGGCCTGGTTCAGGTCGGCAACGCCGCCATGGCCGATCGCTACACTTATCTGCCGTTGATCGGTGCGCTCATTGTTCTGGTCTGGGGCGCGGGTGAAGCGGTCGTGAAGCGGCGTCTGCCGCAATTGTCCGTGGCCGTCATCACCGTGCTTTTGCTGTCGGCCCTGGCGGCGCGGACGCGGGATCAGATCGGTTACTGGCAAAACAGCGGAACCCTTTTCACCCACACGCTCGCCGTGACGGAAAATAATTTCGCCGCCGAAAACAACCTCGGCACCTGGCTCTCGAAAAACGGCCAGTTCATCGAGGCGAAGGAACACTTCCAACGGTCGCTGCAAATCCAGCCGGACAATCCCGACGCCCTGTTCAATCTGGGCAACGCGCTCGCCCGGCTTGGCGACTGGGACGGGGCGATCACCCGTTACCAGCGCGTCCTGCAAATCGCGCCGCCCAAGGCGGATATTTTCGTCAATCTGGGTTTTGCGCTGGCGGTGAAAAAACAATCCGCCGAAGCCGTCAATAATTTTGAGGCGGCGTTGAAGCTGGACCCGGATTCCGCCGACGCCCACAACAACCTCGCCACCGTTTTGTTCACCGAACACCGTTTTGACGAGGCCGCCCAGCATTACCGCGAGGCGCTGCGGCTGACGCCCGACGACCCGCGGATTTACGCCAACCTCGGCGATGTCCTCGTCCGTCTGGGGCAAATCCCCGACGCGGCGCGGTGTTATCAGGAATCGCTGCGGCTCAAGCCGGGCAACGCGCCGGTGGAGGGCAAATTGCGGGCCTTGGGCGTGGAAATCCCGAAATAAACGACTTGAGTCCGGATGCCGGCAGGCTCGCTATTTTTGAGGCTGCAACTTGGCGCGCAGGACGTGGATGAGCGCCTTGACGGTGAGCTCGATGAAAAGAAACGGCTTGGCGATGAAATCATTGCCGCCAGCCATCAGTGAGCTGGTGCGGCTGTCGAAGTCGCTCAACGCGGTGACAAAGACGACCGGTGTTTTTTTGTGCTGCGGCAGGCTGCGCAGCTTGGTGCATAGCTCGAAGCCGTTCATGCCTGGCATGTCCACGTCAAGAAACACCAGATCGTAATTTTTTTCCTCGAGCAGCTTGAGCGCGGCGTTGGGATCCTCGACGCTGGTGGACTGGAGATGCGCCTTTTCAAGGGCGTAGGTGATGGCGCGGCGGGAAATCGGCTCGTCGTCCACGACCAGAATGTCACCGACGGGGATTTCCTGTTTTTCGGGCGCAGTGGCACAGCCAAAAAGAAAGCCGAGAAAATCCACGCCGGCGGCAACGGTGCGGAGCGTGGAGGAATTGATGCTCCTCGGCTTTTCGTAAAGCTCCTTGAGCAATGCCTCGACCGCGTCGGACATCTTGGAGATTTGGGTCAGGCCCACGATGCCGGCGTTGCCGGTAAGCGAGTGTAGGCGGCGGTAAAGTTCGTAAATCTGCTTGAGCTGCGACATTTCGTCGCCGGCCTTGACGACGCTTTGCATGCCGGTGCGCAAGGCGCCGAGCGTGGCGGGCAGGCCGTCAATGAATGTTTTGCACAGGTCGGCCTGAAAAAGGGCGTCCTGCACTCCACTGGTGGCAAGTTTCCCCGCGTCGTCCGCCTGTTCAACCATGCCTTCCACCTTTGCGGGTGCCGGCTGTGTGTTCGGCGTGATGCCGCTGTCGCCGATGGTCTGATGCACGACATCCAGTATTTCCTTGGGTGAACAACTGGCCTTGGACAGGCACTTGTTTGCGCCGGCCTTCCATGCCTCCTGGATCAGGTTGGTCAGGTATGTGTTTGAAAAAACAATGATCGGCAGCTTGCCGAAATCCGGCTCGCTGCGGACCGCCTTGATGACGTCAACGCCCGACATTTTGGGCAGCATGAGATCGAGGATGATGATGTCGGGCCTGAAGGTCCGCATCATTTTCAAGCCGGCCTCGCCGTCAAAGGCAATTTCGGTCTGGTAGCCGTCCACCGCAAGTTTGTTGCGGTAAACGTTCGCGACAATCTGATTGTCTTCGATGAGAAGTATTTTTTTCATTAAAATTCATGCCCCCGGCGGCGTCACGGCGAGCGTGGGATGCCCTGCGAGAAATGACTGGATGTCTTTGAATTCGCGCCGGGCCTCGGCGCAAAACCCCTCGGCTCCGGTCAGCACGCCCGACTTGCCCAGTTTTTCCAGCTTGAGCAGCACCGCCGCCAGCCGCGTCATGCCGAGCGTGGCACTGGCGCCCTTGCAACTGTGCGCAATGTGCCCGACGGCGGCAAAGTCGTTCGCCCGCACGGCGTCCTCGATTTCCTTGAACTGCCGCTCCGTCTGCTTGTAAAACATGTCAACCAATTCCCTCATGCTTTCCGGGCTGCCCTCGGTCAAATCCGCCAGCCGGCTCATGTCCACCGGCGGTTCACCGGTCGGTGCCGAAGTCGTCTGGCTGGCCGGGGCGGCGGCGGTTTCCGGCGCGGCCACAGGCCGGGCAGCGGCGGCGGGATGGATTTGCGGAGCCCAGCGTTCGATGACGCCCCGCAAGTCCGACGGGCGGATGGGCTTGGCCAGATAATCATCCATGCCAGCGGCAATGCAACTCTCGCGGTCCGCCTGCTGCGCGTGCGCGGTCATGGCGATGATGAGGATGCGCGAATCATAATTCGGATGCGCCGCGCCATCCTTCTGCCGTTCGCGGATGGCGCGCGTGGCCGTCAGACCGTCCATCTCCGGCATCATCATGTCCATGAAAATCAGATCATAGTGCTGCCGGTCAATCGCTTCAAGCGCTTCGCGCCCGTTGGCCGCGATGTCGGACTGGTAACCAAGCTGCTTCAGAATGCGGGCGGCAACCTTCTGGTTGATGGCGTTGTCCTCGCACAACAGAATGCTCAACGGCAGGCGGTCGGCAAGCAGCGGTTCGGCCTTCGGCGAAAGCGGCGTCTCGGCTTTTTTCCGGCTGAACAATGCGCGTTCAATCACGGCGAAAAATTGCGCGGGCTTGACGTGTTTGGTGATGCTGTGCGCGAAGGTGATGCCCCGATCCGGCGCCATGCCGGCGCGCGTGCCCGGCGGCGTGAGAAAAATCAGCGGCATCATCGCCGCGCCGGGCAGCTTGCGCATTTCCATGGCCAGATCGAGGCCGTCCATGCCGGGCATTTGCGAATCCACCACCGCCAGGTCGAACTGTTCACCGGCGCGCAGCCACTCGAACGCCTGCAGGGCGCTTTCGGCAGCGCGCGGGTTCATCCCCCATTGCGCTGTCTGCTCGGACAGCACGCGCCGGACGGTCGGGTTGTCGTCCACGATCAGGATTTTCAGATCGGCCAGCTTGGGCTGGCGGCCCGCCAGCGGAAGCGACCCGCCGGTTTTGTGCGGGGTTTCCGTCCGGAAGTTTGCCGTGAAATGAAACGTGGAGCCTTCGCCCGGCACGCTCTCGGCCCACATTTTGCCGCCCATCATTTCCACGAGCCTCTTGCTGATGGCCAAACCCAATCCAGTGCCACCGTAGTGCCGTGCAGTGGATTTGTCGGCCTGCATGAACGGCTCGAACAGGCGTGCCAGCTTATCCAGCTTGATGCCGACGCCGGTGTCGCGCACGGAAAAATGCAGATGCAGCAGGGAATGGCCGGACGCATCCGCCGCCTGCGTTGAAAGCAGTTCCACCTGGACAAAAACCTCGCCTTTTTCGGTGAATTTGATGGCGTTGCTCAAAAGATTCACCACCACCTGCCGCAGACGGAGCGAATCGCCCTCGATAACCACCGGAACGCCGCTGTCTACCTGATAGACAAGGTCCAGATTCTTTTCGGCGGCCCGGGTGGACATCAGATCAAGCGATTCCTCGATTTGCGTCCGCAGATCAAACGGCCGCAAGTCCAGTTCCATCTTGCCCGCCTCGATTTTGGAAAAATCAAGAATGTCGTTGATGATGGCCAGCAGCGATTCGCCGCTGGTCTGGATGGTTTCCAGATAGCTGCGCTGATCGGACGTCAGCGGCGTTTCCATGAGCAGGCCGACCATGGCGATGACGCCGTTCATCGGCGTGCGGATTTCGTGGCTCATGGAGGCCAGAAAATCCGACTTGGCGCGCACGCCGGACTCGGCCACGCGCGTCGCCTCGATCAACTCCTTGTTGTGCCGGACCAGCTCATCCTGCCGCCGCCTCATTTCGAGCGCGGCCCGCAGGCGCGCGCGCAGGACGGCGGGATCGGTCTTCTTGCTGATGCAGTCCAGTGCGCCGAGTTCAAACGCGCGCAGCCGCGTCGCCGCGTCCTCCCCGGCGCTGAAGGCGATGAACAGCGTGATGCCGTCCAACGGATGTTCCTTGAGCTGGCGCAGTAGCTCCAGACCTTCAGGCGATTCCACGTCCGCCAGCACCAGATCGGCGGGATTTTGGTGAAGACATTGGAGAGCCTCTGCGGCGGTTCGGACCGGAGTGGACGCGGCACCATCCGCCGCCAACAGGGATGACAGTTTGTCCGCCCACTGGGCATCGGCCCCGACCAGCACAATTTGGGACGCCGTCCGGCTCATGACAAACAGTTCTGGTTCATTTTCAGTTTTACCAAGCGCGGACATTAAACACGTTTTCCTTCAATCCGCCAATGCGATTTTGCAAATAGAAAATTCCGGCGCGGAAAGAAACATTGCGGCGCGGGGATTCGCCGGTAAAATCGCTCCATGCTCCAATCGGTGCAAGAACCTCGCAGGGCGGAACCGCCGGCAACGTTCCGAGAGACCTGTCTCGCCGCCAGCCGCTTCATGCTGCTGGCGCGCGTGCTGGATGACAAGTTCGCCGCGCTTTACCGCGCCGGGAAGATCCATGGCGGCGTTTTTCTTGGCCGCGGCCAGGAAGCCTTGAGCGTTTCCATCGGTTTGTCCCTGAAAAAAGGCGACGTGTTCGCGCCGCTTATCCGCGACGCCGCCGGGCGGCTTGCGTTTGGCGAGCCGGTCATTGACGCCCTGCGGACGTATCTCGGTTCCGCACTCGGCCCGATGCGCGGGCGCGATGGCAACGTCCACCGGGGCAGGCCGCAGGAAGGTTATCTTCCGATGGTCAGCCATCTGGGCGCGATGATTTCCGTCGTGAACGGCGTGCTGCTGGCCCGAAAATTGAAGGGCATCTCCGGCACCGTCGGCGCCACCTGCATCGGCGACGGCGCGACCTCCACCGGCGCGTTTCACGAGGCATTGAACCAGGCCGCCGTCGAAAAACTGCCGCTCGTCCTCGTTATCGCCAACAATCAATACGCCTATTCGACGCCGACCTCGCGCCAGTTCGCCTGCCACGACCTCGCCGACAGGGCCGCCGGCTACGGCGTCGAACCGCATTCGGTGGACGGCACGGATATGGCCGCGTGTCTGGAAACGCTTGGCCGCGCCGTCGCCCGCGCCCGCGAGGGCCGCGGCCCGCAACTGGTCGTCGCCACCCTGCTCCGCCTCTGCGGCCACGGCGAACACGACGACGCCGGCTACGTTGACCCGAAATTGAAAACGTCGCCCGCCGGGCGCGACTGCCTGAAGGTCGCCGAGGATTTCCTGATCCGCCAGAAATGGATGGACGCCTCGCAACTGGCCGCGCTGCGGAACCGGCTGGTGCTGGACGTGGAGGAGGCGGTCGCGCAGGTGCAGCGCGAGCCGGCGCCGGATCCGTTCACCCAGGACTGGTGCGCGATTTCAACCGAACATCTGAATGAAGGACATGAATAACATGAAGGCAGAATTGAGAATGAAGAATGTGGAAACAATTCCAGCCCGCTGGGCGCCCGGTTCATTTATTTCTGCATTCTGCATTCTGCATTCTGCATTTCCCGCATGAGCATCACCTATTTGGAAGCCATCCGCGAAGCGCAGGCCCGCGCGCTGCGCGACGACCCGCGCGTGTTCATTTACGGGCAGGATGTCGGCGCGTTCGGCGGCGCGTTCAAGGCCACCAAAAATCTGGCGAAAGAATTTCCCGGCCGCGTGCTCGACGCGCCCATCAGCGAGGACGCCATGATCGGCATGGCCGTCGGCGCGGCGATTGAAGGCATGAGGCCGGTCATCGAAATGCAGTTCGCGGATTTTTCCACCGTCGGGTTCAATCAGATTGTCAACCAGGCCGCAACGCTGTTCTGGCGCACGAACGTGCCCTGCCCGATCACCGTGCGGCTGCCGTTCGGCGGCACCTCCGGCAGCGGGCCGTTCCACAGCCAGTGCATCGAGGCGATCTACGCGCATTACCCCGGCCTGGTCGTGTTGACGCCGGCGACGGTCGAGGACGCCTACAGCATGCTGCTCGAAGCGGTGGCGATTGACGACCCGGTGATTTTCTGCGAGCACAAGTTTCTGTATTACCATCTCAAGGCCGAAAAACTGCCGGACGAGGCGCTGCCGGTCGGCAAGGCCCGCATCGCGCGCGAGGGCCGCGACCTGACCATCGTGGCTTACAGCGCGATGGTGCATGAAGCGCTCGAAGCCGCCGCCGAGCTTGTCCCGGAAGGCTGGGAAATCGAGGTGGTGGATTTGCGTTCCGTCAAGCCGCTCGACACCGACACCGTGATGGCCAGCGTCGCGCGCACCGGAAGATTGCTGTGCGTGGGCGAGGCGTGGCCGTGGGGTGGCGTGACGGCGGAAGTCATCGCGCGCGTCACGAGCGAGGGTTACGGTTTGCTGGACGTGCCGCCGCAACGGCTCAACGCCAAGGACACGCCGGTGCCTTATCATCCGAATTTATGGACCGCGCACCGGCCGACCGCCCGCAGCGTGGCCGACGCCGCAAGAAATCTTTTGAGGCTTTGAAGTGAAAACCGAAAATCATTAACCGCCAATTTCAAAATGCCTTCCATTCCCATCATCATGCCGCAGCTCGGCGAATCCATTGCCGAGGCCAAAGTCATCAACTTCCTGGTCAAGCCCGGCGACCTTGTCGAGGCCGACCAGGATCTGGTCGAGGTCGAAACGAACAAGGCCAGCATGACCGTCACCTCGCCGTGCCGCGGGCGCGTCATAAAACTCACCGCCCAGGCGGGCGAAAATTACGCCGTCAGCGCCGTGCTCGGCCAGATTGAAGCCACGCCGGAAGAACTGGCGCGGCTGGGACTGGATGTTTCCGCTCCGGCGAAAACCGGCGACACGGACCACATTTCAAACGCGGAATCCGGCGGCGGGAAATACCGGGTTCAGCCGACCGTGCGCGGCCTGCCCGTGCCGGCGAACGCGGCGGGCGCGAGCTACCTCTCGCCACGGCTCAAGGCCCGGATGCACGAACTCGGCCTGAGCGCCGCCGACGTGGCGGGCATCGCCGGCAGCGGCGCGGCCGGCCGCGTAACCGTCGAGGATTTTGAACGATTCATCGCGCACATTGAAAAGCAGAGAGTCAGCCAGGCCTCGACCATGCGCGTGGCCGTGGCCGACGCGATGCGGCGGAGCTGGACGCGCCCCATCGCGCACGTCGGCATGCCGGTGTGCCTCGACCCGTTGTTCGCTTACCGCAAAATCGCAAGGCCCAAGCCCGGCCCGGCGCTCTGCGCCCTGCGCGCGATGGCCGTGGCATTGGCGGAAAACAGCGCACCCGCCGGACGGCTCGTCGGCAACAAAATCATCCATCCCTCGGCCATAGACATCGCGTTCGCGGTCGAGGCCGAGGACGGCGTGCTCGTGCCGGTGATCCGCAACGCGGACAAAAAATCGCTGAAAGATCTGATCGCGCCCTACAACGAACTGGTGGAGCTGGCGCGTGCGCGCAAATTGCCGCCCGACGCCACGGGCGGTTCGATCGCCACCGTCACCAATTTCGGCACCTTCGGCCTCGAATGGGCCACGCCGATTCCGCTGCCGGAGCAGACACTCGTGCTCGGCATGGGCGCGGCGCGTCATGCGCCGCATTGGGATTCGGTCAAAGGAAAGTTCGTGCCGATCATGGAGGCGAACTTCACCCTGAGCTTTGACCATCGCGTGCTGGACGGCGGCGCGGCCGGGCGGCTGCTCCAGCGCATCGCGGAATTGATGTCCAAGCCGGGGACGCTGTAAGCCGAAGCTGTTTAATTATTTTCCAATTTGAACGCCGCCACGATTGGCCGGTGGTCGGAGCCGACACCCCAGTTTGGAATCACAGGAATGAAGGTTTCCGCCTTGAGCCAGTCGCGCGCCAGCGCCGGACTCAACAGGATGAAATCCATGCGGGTGTAAATATCCTCCTTGCCGTAGAATTCCGTCCAGGTGACGTTGCGCGGATCGAAATTGGAATTCTCCGAGGGCGCGCTGTCGCCGTTGCGCTCGGCGGGCCGCGTGTCGGTGAGCCTGAATTTTCCACGACCGACAATTTCCCTGATCGCATCGGAATCCTTCACGTCATTGAAATCGCCAAGCACGACGAGCCGGGCGTTTGGATTGTTGGTAAAATGTTCATCCACGATGCCGCGCAGGATTTTTGCTTCCTCAAACCGTTCCTCAGCCTCGTCGGCCACTGGCGATGACAGTTTTGATTTCAAATGCGCGGCGATGAGCGTGAAGGTGAAGTTCGTCGCGGCCTGAATGTCCACCTCGGCAAAGCCGCGCTCCACGCGAAATTGTCTGCCGTCGAGCAGAAAGAGATCGTTCGTGTGCGGCCGGCTCGCGACGATGGGCAGCCGGCTCAACACGGCGATGTGGATGTTCGTGTCCGCGCCGCTGACATGTTCCCAAAACGGGAAATCCAGCCCGTCGGCCTTGAGCGACGCGCGCAATTCCAGCAGCGCATTGGTCGTGCCCATTTCCTCGAGCGCGAGCACATCCGGTTTGATGGCCTCGATGCTCTCGCGGATTTTGGCCCTGGCCTCGGCGGATTTGACGTGCAGGCGCGATTCGGTCGGCTGGTCCAGATAATTTTCCACGTTGTAGGTGGCGACGCGAAAGGTGTCGGCGGCGTGGCTGGTCGAACCGAACGCAACAAAAAAGCTAAACAGAAATCCAATAGCGAACTTCGTGTAATTCATAATTGTCCAGAATTTTCGGAGTCGGGCTTCATTTAATGCATGGCGGCAAAGCACGGTGCCTGCGCCGCTCCGCCAAAATTCCGGCTGAACATAAATCGCCGCAATCTCACCAATTTCTTCCGGTTTTGAATCTTTGTCCCGCGACGGAATGAAACAGCAGAACCCGATGATTTCTTTTTCCGATTCAGCCACCGCAATTCCATGCGGCTGTGTTGCAAGCTGACTGTTCCAGACAGTTTCGCGACGATCCATGTCGAGAGCGTCCAGGACAGCATCCGGCATTTGACCGCGATATGCCGCGCGCCATGTTTCAACATGGATTTGTGCGATCCTTCGTGCGTCGGCAACGGTGGCTTGGCGGACTTGCATGAGTTAGGCGAAGTTTTCAGTAATTTAATTCTGCCATATTTTAAGTCCAGCCGCGTTTTCAAGAGAACATTTTGCGAATTTTCCGAAACCTGCTATTGTTCCGCCATGTCTCGAAAAGGCAGGAACACCGTAAAATCTCGCCCGGCGGGGGAAAATTCCGCCGCGCATTTGCACGACATGCAGAGCCGTCCCGACCACCGCGAACTGCGGATTGACAAGGTCGGCGTGCGCGGGCTGCGCTTTCCCATCGTGGTGCGCGACAAGGCGCGGAGCACCCAGAACACCGTGGCGACCATCGGGATGTTCGTGGATCTGCCGAAGGAATTCAAAGGCACCCACATGAGCCGGTTTGTCGAGGTGCTCAACGCGCACGGCAGCATCATTCATGTCCAAAACATCCGGGACATTTTGCTGTCGCTGCGGAAAAAGCTGAACTCCGCCACGTCGCACATTGAAATCGAGTTTCCCTATTTCATGTCCAAGCGGTCGCCGGTGTCGCGCGGGGAAAGCCTGATGGATTACATCGCACGGTTCGACGCGGCGGCGTGCGGCGATGAAATTGATTTTGTGCTGACGGTGAAGGCGCACGTGACAACGCTGTGCCCCTGCTCGAAGGCGATTGCCAAATACGGCGCGCACAACCAGCGCGGGCTGGTGACGGTGGCCATCCGCATGAACAAACCGGTCTGGATCGAGGACGTGGTGGCGATCATCGAAAGCTCGGCCAGCTCGGAGCTTTACGCGCTGCTCAAGCGGCAGGACGAAAAGTTCGTGACCGAGCGCGCCTATGACAATCCGGTGTTCGTGGAGGATCTGGTGCGCAATGTGGCGGTGAAGCTGAATGCGCATCCACAGGTCCGGTGGTATAAAGTCGAGGCGGAAAACTTCGAGAGCATCCACAACCACAACGCCTACGCGTGCATCGAGAAGGGATGAAATGTTTTGCGGCGCCATTTGAGCGGGACGATTCCGCATCTCGGAACCGTCACAAAATTCAGCCGGCGCTGGAAAGCTTCAATTTTAGCTGTTCAACCGGCCTCGCGTCTGGCAACCTCGGCGCAGTTTTTTGGAGAAATCAACGCATACTTGACAAGTAACATGGACAAACCAGCTACAACCAATCAAAAACTGATTTCCTGGGTTAATGAGATGGCGGCACTCTGCCAGCCGGAACGCATCCATTGGTGTGACGGCTCTGACGCCGAGAACCAGAGGCTCTGCGACCTGATGGTCAAAAGCGGCACGTTCATCAAGCTCGACGAAAAGAAACGCCCCGGATCGTTCCTCGCGCGCTCGCATCCGAGCGACGTGGCGCGCGTGGAGGACCGGACATTCATTTGCGCAAAGTCAAAGGACGAAGTCGGGCCGACAAACCATTGGGCCGACCCCGCCGAGATGAAGCAGAAACTGCTCGGCCTGTTCAAGGGCAGCATGAAGGGCCGCACGATGTATGTGATTCCCTTCGCGATGGGACCGCTGGATTCCCCGATTTGCAAAATCGGCATTGAAATCACCGACTCCGCCTACGTGGTGGTCAGCATGCGCATCATGACGCGCATGGGCCGGACCGTGACGGACAAGCTCGGCGCGAATGGAACTTTCATTCCGTGCCTGCACTCGGTCGGCGCGCCGTTGCAGCCCGGACAGCAGGACGTTTCCTGGCCGTGCGAGCCGGATCCAAAGAAAAAATACATCGTTCATTTTCCCGACGAGCCTTCCATCTGGTCCTACGGCTCCGGTTACGGTGGCAACGCGCTGCTTGGCAAAAAATGTCTCGCGCTGCGCATTGCCTCGACGGTGGCAAGAAAGGAAGGCTGGATGGCGGAGCACATGCTCATCCTCTGCCTCACGTCGCCGCAGGGGAAAAAATATTTCATCACTGCCGCCTTCCCCAGCGCCTGCGGCAAGACGAATCTCGCCATGATGGAGCCGTCGCTGCCCGGCTGGAAGGTGACAACGCTCGGCGACGACATCGCTTGGATTCGCATCGGCAAGGACGGGCGGCTTTACGCCATGAACCCGGAGAAGGGTTTCTTTGGCGTCGCGCCCGGCACCTCCGCCAGCTCCAATCCGCACGCGCTGACAGCCTGCGCGAAGAACACCATTTTCACGAACGTGCTGCTCACGCCGGACAACGACGTTTGGTGGGAGGACATGGGCGTGCCCGCGCCGGCCCACGGCATTGACTGGGAAGGCAACGAATGGACGCCAACCTGCGGCCGGAAGGGCGCGCATCCGAACTCGCGCTTCACCACACCGGCGGCGCAATGTCCGGTGATTGATCCCGACTGGCAGAATCCCGAAGGCGTCCCGCTGTCGGCAATTTTGTTCGGCGGCCGCCGGCCCGGCACGATTCCGCTGGTGAATGAGGCATTCGACTGGGAACACGGCGTGTTCATGGGTTCGGCCTGCGGTTCGGAAACAACCGCCGCCGCGCTCGGCACCGCCGGCGTGTTGCGCCGCGACCCGTTCGCGATGCTGCCGTTCTGCGGCTACAACATGGGCGACTATTTTGCGCACTGGTTGTCGTTCGCGCAACGCACCGACCGCGCGAAGCTGCCGAGGATTTATTTCACAAACTGGTTCCGCAAGAGCAGCAGCAACCGCTGGCTCTGGCCCGGCTACGGCGACAATTGCCGCGTGCTGAAATGGATTTGCGAGCGCGTGGAAGGCACCGGCAAGGCGCAGAAAACCGCAATCGGCAACCTGCCCACGACGGACGCGCTGGATTTGGCCGATCTCAATCTGCCGGCGGAAGACGTGAAACAGTTGCTGGCCGTGGACGTCGCCGGCTGGAAAAACGAAATCGCGGACGTGGCGGCGAACTACGCCAAGTTCGGCAGCCACCTGCCCAAGGCGCTGACCGAACAGCTCGACGAATTGAAAAAGCGGCTGGCTTGAGCGGTCATCACTTCCTTTGCGGCGCGGCGTGAAGCCAACTTCACCCGCGCCTGTTTGCGCTCAAGAACGGCCGCTCGAAGCAGTGAAACCAGATTCCGCCGACCGCAACCGAGATCAGCGCGCCGGCCGGCTGCAAAACATCGGGCAGAAAATTGCAGATGGTCAACGGCTCCTGCCACAAATAAATCGAGTAGGTCCGCTCGCCGAGCCATTTCAGCCAGATTCCGGGGATTGCGCGCATCGGCCGGCCGAACACATAAGCCATCAGGCACGGCGCGAGCAGCAGCGCGCCCGTCGCCACCACCGCCAGTTTCATTTCCAGACCAAAAAACATCAGCAGCAGACCCAGCCCGCCAATTCCGATGCCGGACCAGAAAATCAGCGTCGCCAGCAGGGCCGGAATCCGCTGGAGCCGGTCGCGCTGATGCTCGCAACAAAAACCCAGCATCATCGGCCAGACGGCAAATTCAAAATGATATTTGCCGCCGCCGGCAAACGGCTGGGCCGCACCCAGTCCAACCAACACCACCAGCAGGATTCCGAAAACCAGATTCCGCTGCCGCTGCGTCGCTCCTCCGGCAATGAAAATCAGCGGCGCGATCAGGTAGAATTGCATTTCGCACGCGACGCTCCACAAATGACCCAGCGACCACGAGGCGTTGCCGGAATAATTGATGGTTGCCGTCAGCGCCAGCGGCATTGTTTTCAGGTAGGAAATGAAATCCGAATCCGGCGGCAGGTTGGGCCGGTGCTGGAGGAGCCACGCCAGCGGCAGCATCATCAAGACGTAGGCCGCAAGCGCCGGATACAGCCGTCGCAGCCGCCGCCACCAATACGAATGCGTCCGCTCCCAGGCTGTTGACGTGCGCGACCGTGCCAGCGAACGGAAAACCAGGATGCCGGAGATGAAGAAAAACAAATTGACGCCGACGCGGCCAAGCCCGCTGACGCGGTCCGTAAAATAAAACCCGTGCGAAACCAAGACCAGCACCAGCGCCAGCCCGCGCCACTGGTCGAGCGCGATGGAGCCTAGACGATTTTGTTCTGAAACCGCTTCCGGTGTCGCGCCCGTGGAAACGGTGGCATTCATCAGCCGAGCAAAGCCTTCGCCTTGGCCAGCGCCTCGTCGAGCTTCGTGGCATCCTTGCCGCCGCCGCGCGCGTTGTCCGGCCTGCCGCCGCCACGGCCACCGACAATGGGCGCGATTTGCTGGATGATTTTCCCGGCCTGCACGCGCTTCACGAACTCGGACGAAACCGCCGCGACGAGCGCGACGGCGCCGTTCGCCGCGCCGCCCAGGACGACGACGCCATTGAACTGCGATTTCAGCACATCCGCGACCGTCTGCAACGCGTCACCGTCCGCCTCGCCGAGATTGACGATAATGGCCGGAACGCCGGCCACCGTCACGACCTGGGCAAGCAGGTCCTTTGCGCGGCCCGCCGCCGCCTTTTGATTGGCCGTCCGCAACGACTTCTCCAGCTCCTTCTGGTGTGCCAGCAGGGCTTCAATCTTTTTATCCAGCTCATGAACCGGTGAATTCACCCGGCCCGCCAGCGTCTTGATCAAATGCAAATCGTCGCTCGCCTTGCGATAAGCCTCCAATCCGGCGACGGCCTCGATGCGCCGGACGCCCGCGGCAATCGCGTTCTCGCCGACGATGCGGAACAGGCCGATCTCGCCCGTCGCGCGCACGTGCGTGCCGCCGCACAGCTCCATCGAATAGCCATCCAACTTGCCCGGCTCGCCGCCGATTTGCAGCACGCGGACGGTGTCGCCATATTTCTCGCCGAAAAACTGCTGGATGGCGCTGCAGCCCTTGATTTCCGCGTAGGGCATTTCCACCCACGTCACCGGCCTGTTTTCAAGAATGCGCTCGTTGACAAGCCGCTCGACGTCGGCGACCTGCTGCGGCTTCAGAGGCGCGCTGTTGAAGTCAAACGTCAGCTTGTCCGGCCCGACGAACGAGCCTTTCTGCGACGCGTCCTTGCTGGCGACCTCGTGCAACGCCCAGTGGAGCAAATGCGTGACGGTGTGATGGCGCTGGATGGCATTGCGGCGTGGAGCGTCAACCTGAAGAACAACTTTATCGCCAATCGCGGGAAGATTGTCCCCATCCACAAAGTGAAGCCATGTATTGCCGGACTTCTGCGTATTCGTGACTCGTAGCAGCGGACGTGAGTCCGCTCCAACTAAAGATTTGAGCCGACTTACGTCGGCTGCCACTGGAAAAAAGATTTCGCCGGTATCGCCGACCTGGCCGCCCATCTCGGCGTAGCAGGCGCTCGTGTCGAGGATGACGGCGGTCTTGTCCTTGAGCGAAACGACCTCGACCACCTTTGCCGGGGTTTCCAATTTGTCGTAACCGACGAATTTCGTGGGCGTGGTGGTCTCGATTTGCGAGAGGGAAATGACTTCTCTCTTTTGCGCGGCGCGGGCGCGGGCGCGCTGCTCGTCCATCAATTTTTCAAAACCGGCGGTGTCCACGGTCAAGCCGCGTTCGCGCGCCATCAACTCGGTGAGGTCGAGCGGGAAACCGTAAGTGTCGTAAAGGAGAAATGCGGCATCTCCGGTTAATTTTCCCTTGCTCTTCTTTAGCGAAGCAATTCCTCGCTGAAGCCAAGTGATTTGCGCGCCAAACGTATCGCAAGTGTTGGAGTAAACACTGGCAGGAAGATTAGAATCCAGAATTGCTTCGGCTGATTCTTGAATCTCGTTCAACGTAATCACAAACAATCTGATCTCTTGCTCATAAGCCTTGAAAAAAAGTTTTTCATCAAGCGACTTCGAGCGGGACTTGATAAAATCCAAGTCGCCACGAAGCGGAAGTAAAAGTTTTTCAAGAGGCTCACCTGTTTCAATTACATCATCATCTGCTTTCTTGAGCTTGGCTACACTAGGTTCAATTTCGACGACAACTTCTTGCAGCTTGTTTCCCAAATTCAGCAGTTGTTCAAAAACTTGCAGACCGCTATCCAAAGTTTTGTTAAACGCCTCTTCCTCCCGCTGGATGGTTTCCTGCACCTGTTTCTTCCGGGCGCGGATTTCGGGGAAGACGTCGCCCATCGTGTCGGCGAGCACGTCCACGAGCTTGTAGAAAAACGGCTCCTTGAAGCCGAGTATGCGTCCGTAACGCACGGCGCGGCGCAGGATGCGGCGCAAAACGTAGTTGCGGTCATTGTTGCCGGGCTGGATGCCGTCGGCGATGGCGAACGAGAGCGTGCGGATATGGTCGGCAATGACACGAAAGGCGATGTCCACGGCCTCTTGGTTGGCGTGTCCGGGCTGCCCGGTCGTCTGTCCGAGGGGTTCGGACGCTTGTCGGATGTTCTCGGACGCGCGTCCGGGAAGCTCCGCCGCTTGTCCGGGGTTCTCGGACGGGTGTCGGAGCAACTCCGCCGTCTGTCCGAGCTTCTCCGTCGTCTGTCTGGGCGATTCGGACGGTTGTCCGAGCTTCTCGGACGCGCGTCTGGGCAATTCCGACACGCCGCCAAGGGGCTGAACTGTCTGTTTTTGACCACCTGGCAGGGTGCTTTTATAGGTTTTGCCGCTTAATTGCTCCAATTTGTCAAAAATCGGGCGGAAAATGTCGGTCTCGTAATTGGAGATTTTGGCATGGGTGAAGTCCTTGAACCCCTTGGTGCCTTGAATAATGGAGGCGACGCGCTCAAAGCCCATGCCGGTGTCAACGTGCTTTTGCACCAGCGGGACGAACTCCACTGTAGCGGCGGTCTGTGACCGCCGATCTCTCTCGCCTTCGCCACGGCGGTCACAGACCGCCGCTACAGGCTGGGCGTTGAACTGGATGAAGACGAGGTTCCAAATCTCGATGCAGCGGGCGTCGCCTTTGTTCACCAAACTGCCTTTGGTGTCGCCGGCAGGCGTGAGGTCAACGTGAAGTTCGGAGCATGGGCCGCACGGACCGGTCTCGCCCATCATCCAGAAATTGTCCTTTTTGTTGCCGTTGACGATGTGAACCGCCGGATCGAGTCCGACGGAACGGAATTTCTCGGCCCAATAATTCCAAGCTTCCTGGTCGAATTCACTCGGATCGTTCTTTGATTTATCCGGCGAATAAACCGTCGCGTAAAGCCGCTCCGGCGGGAATTTCCATTTTTCGACGACGAGCTCCCACGCCCAGGCGATGGCCTCCTTTTTGAAATAATCGCTGAAGCTCCAGTTGCCGAGCATCTCGAGAAAGGTGTGGTGATAGGTGTCGAGGCCGACGTCTTCGAGGTCATTGTGCTTGCCGCCGGCGCGGATGCACTTCTGGGTGTCGGCGGCGCGGCCCGGCGTGTAGGGGCATTGGGTCTGGCCCAAAAAGATGGGGACGAACTGGTTCATGCCGGCGTTCGTGAACAGGAGGTTCGGCGAATCGGGCATGAGGCTCGAAGACGGCACGATGGAGTGCTGCTTCGATTTGAAAAAATCGAGAAACGACTGGCGGATTTGAGTGCTGGTCATCATGTAAATCACGGGATTCTAGGCAAAACGCGGCAGACAAGGCGAGTTGGAAGTTTTGCGTGCCGCCCGTGGTTCCGCGCATTTCCAAGCGGATGGTTCTTGGTGAATGCCAAAATTTGGCCTACAATGGAAATTGTCAGCAAAGGAAAATGTGCCTTCTGGCACAGGACATCGTTTCATGCCGCAATCATCGGACATCCGCAAGGTCGCGTTTCTCGGCGATTATCTGCCGAGGAAATGCGGCATCGCCACGTTCACGACCGACCTGCGCTGCGCGGTGGCGGCGGAGTTTCCGGCGATGCAATGCCTCGTCGTGCCGGTAAATGATATTGCGGGCGGTTACGATTATCCGGCGGAGGTGCGGTTCGAGATCGCGGAGCAGGACCTGCCGTCGTATCTGCGCGCGGCCGATTTTCTGAACATCACGGACGTGGACGTGGTGTGCGTGGAGCATGAGTTTGGAATTTATGGCGGGCCGGCGGGCAGCCATGTGCTGGCGCTGCTGCGCGAACTGCAAATGCCCATCGTCACCACGCTGCACACGGTGTTGCGCGATCCGAACGCGGAGCAGCGCCGCGTGATGCGCAACCTGATCCGGCTCTCGACACGGCTGGTGGTGATGAGCGAACGCGGCCGGGAATTTCTGCGCGAAGTCTATCAGGCGCCGGAGAACAAGATTGATCTCATCCCGCACGGCATTCCCGACATGCCGTTCGCGGACCCGAATTATTTCAAGGACGAATTCGGCGTGGCGGGCAAACAGGTGCTGCTCACGTTCGGCCTGCTGTCGCAGAACAAGGGCATCGAGTATGCGCTGCACGCGCTGCCGGACATCATCCGGGAATTTCCCAACGTCGTCTATATCGTGCTGGGCCAGACGCATCCGAATCTGCTGCGCAACGAGGGCGAGGCCTACCGTTTGAGCTTGGAGCGGCTGGCGAAGGATCTCGGCGTGCAGAAGCACGTCGTGTTCTTCAACCGCTTCGTCGAATTGGAGGAGTTGATGCGATTCATCGGCGCGGCGGACATTTATCTCACGCCTTATCTGACCGAGGCGCAAATCACCTCCGGCACGCTGGCGTATGCGTTTGGCAACGGCAACGCCGTGGTGTCCACGCCCTACTGGCACGCGGCGGAATTGCTGACGGCGGAGCGCGGCAAGTTGGTTCCCTTCCGCGACGCCAAGGCCATCGCCGTCGCCGTGGTGGATTTGCTGCGGGACGAACCGTTGCGCCATTTGATGCGCAAGAACGCCTACAAGCTGGGCCGCGACATGATCTGGAGCCGCGTGGCGCAGCTTTATGAGAAATCCTTCGAGCAGGCGCGACAGGATCACAGTTTCATCGGACGTAAATCCTCGCCCATCAAGACGCTCGACGAACAGCCGGGCCAATTGCCGGAATTGAAGCTGGATCATCTTTTTCGCATGAGCGATTCGACCGGCATTTTCCAGCACGCGAGCTTCACCGTGCCGAATTTCGCCGAAGGCTATTGCACCGACGACAACGCCCGCGCGCTGGTGCTGGCGCTGATGCTGCAAAAACTGGGCAACGACTCGCCGCGCCTTGGCGAAGCGGCCGCGAGCTACGCCGCGTTTCTGAATCACGCCTTCGACCGCAAGCTCGGACGCTTCCGCAACTTCATGAGCTTCGACCGGCACTGGTTGGAGGACGTCGGCTCGGAAGACTGCCAGGGTCACGCGCTGTGGGCGCTGGGGCTGTGCGTGGCGCAGGCCGGCCAGGGCAGTTTTCAAATGCTCGCGGCGCAGCTCTTCGAGCAGGCGCTGCCGGTGGCCGCCGAGTTTGCGTCGCCGCGCGCCTGGGCGTTCACGCTCATCGGCATTGACGAATACCTGCGGCGGTTCGGCGGCGACCGGCGCGCGAACCAGATTCGCGAATCGCTCACCACGCGGCTGATGCAGAGCTACGGCGACACCGCAGGCGAGGACTGGCACTGGTTTGAGGAAGTCGTTTCGTATGCAAACGCCAAGCTGCCGCACGCGCTCATTCTCGGCGGACGCTGCATGAACTCCGCGCCGATGCTGGAGACCGGCCTCAAGGCCCTGCGCTGGCTCATCAAGGTGCAGACCTCCCCGGCCGGCGCGTTCCGGCCCATCGGCTCGAACGGATTCTTTTCACGCGGCAGGGAACGCGCCATCTTCGATCAACAACCCATCGAAGCGCAGGTCACGGTTTCCGCCTGCATCGAGGCGTATCAGGCGACGGGCGACACGTTCTGGGTCGCGGAGGCGCGGCGCGCATTTGAATGGTTCCTCGGCCGGAACGATCTGGGCCTCGCGCTCTACGACTCGACCACCGGCGGCTGCCGCGACGGGCTGCACGTGGACCGGTTGAGCCAGAACCAGGGCGGCGAGTCCACGCTGGCGTTTCTGCTCGCGCTCGCGGAAATGCAGGCGCTGCAAAACAGCCTCACCAGTTTCAAGGAACCCGCCGGGAAGTAGCCAGCTGTTTCCCCGAAACCCCGGCAGGACGCGTCACTCCGTGCGCCGTCCGGCCTGTGGCCGGAATCAAGGCGCAGCCTCGACACTATGGCAACCAACAACAATATCGGCACAGAAGCGCGGTGATCGGAACGCCTCCTACCGCCGCTACAATCAAGGGCGGGTTTTGCAGAGGTCTCGGAAAGTTATTTTCTGCGCCGCGTAAATATGCGTGGTGACTGCCCCATTTCCCGTTTGAATATGCGGGAGAAGTGATAGGGGTCGCCGAAGCCCGCGCGCCGGGCAACCTCCTTCACCTGGCATCGGTCGGTCATCAGCCATTCGGCGGCGCGGTTGATTTTTTTGCGGATCAAATAGCTGTAGGGGGAGGGATAACCATGTGACTTGAACAGCCGGCAAATGTAGGACTTGTCCATGCCCGCCGCGCGCGCGACGGCGTCAAGGTCTTGAAATTCCAGGTGCCGGCTGTCAATCAGGTCGCGGCAGGCTTCAAAGGTTTGCATCGGGCCGCCGGCCGTCCCGGCGCCGGGAATCTGCGCGCCCGCCATTTTCCAGATCAGGATGCGGAGCAGTCCGGCGCAGATTTTTGGCGTTGTCCGCAGACCGCGTCCGCCTTCGGACAGCACCATTTCAAGGAGTGTCCGGCAGCTTTCCAGGTCGGGAATCTGCATGGCCGTTCCGGGCGCGACCGATCCGGCGCTCAACAGGCCGGACGCTTCCCGTCCGAAGAAATCCAGGAAGTATTTGCACAGGGGATTTTGGGGATTGCTGACAATGTGATGCCGGGTGTTGGAGCCGTAAATGAAAAAAATGCCGGCCCGGAGCGGAAAAATTTGATCATTCAGGCGGGCCGTGCCGCTGCCGCGTTCGACATATTCAAGGCCGTAACAAGGGAACGTCGAACGCTGGAGGGAGTAATCGGGACGGCAGATTTCATATCCGGCGCAGGCCACGTGCAGGCCGGGCCGTGATCGCTCGACGCGTTTTTCCACATGGCAGTAGCGCGACTGGCTGACCTGGAGCGAAACGGGCGGGATGGATTTTGCGTGCATGATGAAATGTCAACAATATCCATCTTTTTGTCAACCGCAGCCATTTTCAATGTCCCCGGAAATGTTAGCGTTGCTTACATGAATCCGGATCATTTTCAGCCGCGCAAGCAGACATTCCGCGCGTTCACCCTGATTGAACTGCCGGTGGTGGCGGCCATCAGCGCCAGCCTGGCGGCGGTGCAAGCTCTGGAATCCCGACAATCAACCTCACCATTGACCGGCAGTTGTCGTTCAACCTAAACCGTTTTATGGAATCCACGTTGACCAGTCCCCGCAAAGACCCGGCTGCTCCAAAATTGGTTCGCGATGACCGGATGCAGCGGCTGGTCGGGCGCCGCGACCGTCTCGGATGCGAGGGGCGGCGGAGCAACTACGTGGACAACCCGGAGTTCCTGGTTTATCACTGGTCCGGCGTCGGCGAAGGCTTTGCGCCGCCCACCGGCGAACAGGCCGTCAGCCAGCGCATCAACATCGGCGACAACAACTGCCGCGTCGCCCTCGGCATTCCTTTCCCGCACGCGGCGGAAATGCCGTCGCGCGTGGATGGCCACGTGGATGAGGCGCTCAACTGGGCGCGCGACTACGCGTTTTTTCTGGATCACAATCCCTGCGAGATTCATCCCGAGGAGGAAGTGGTCGGCGAATTTCACTGGCAGTTGGACGAGGCGCGTCGTTTCCGGTATCCCGACGAGGTGCGGGAAGCCGGTTTCAACGCGCGCAAGCTAGGTGCCGGCGGCATCAGCTACGCGCACACCTGTCCCGATCTGGCCATCGGCTTGGAATTGGGCTGGGGCGGATTGCTCCAGAAAGTTCGCCACTGGCAGGCGCGCCACGCGGCCAACGGCAACGAGCCGGCGGCGCGTTATCTGGCCGCGCAAGAACTGGTCGTGACCAGCATCCAGCGTTGGGTTAAGCGCCATGCCGAAAAGGCGGCCCAGCTCGCGGATGAGGCACCGCCCGAACTGTCCCGGCATTATCACGTGGTCGCGAAAACCTGTGAAGCCATCGTGAGCGAGCCGCCGCGGACATTTCTGCAGGCCGTCCAGTGGATTCAATTTTTCCAGCTCGCCGAGCGCATCATCGCGCACGGCAACGGCTATGGCCGGCTGGACCAGTTGCTGGCGGATTTTTACCGGCGCGATCTGGCCGCCGGCCGCATGACCCGCGACGGGGCGCGTGGCTGGATTGCCGAATTATTCTGCAAATACGGCGGCAATTATTTTTCCGTCGGCGGCCGCGACCGGCTGGGCCGCGATGCCACGAACGAATTGAGCCGCGTCATCCTGGAAGCCTACGATTTGAATGGCGGCGACAACAACCTCGGCGTCATGTGGCACGCGGACATGGATAAGTCATTTTTCAACTACGCCTGCGAGGTGCTGGGCCGGCACGGGACGGGCACACCGGTTTTGATCAACTATGACGTGTTGCGCGACAGCGAACTGCGCAGCGGCGTCAGCGAGGAGCACGCCTGGAACGTCGCGTATTCCGGCTGCCAGTGGTATTGCGTGGTGGGCCGCGAATACAACGACCAGGATTTGAATTCGCTGGTGCTGTTGCAGCCGATGTGGCGGGCCATCCGCCGGGCGGTTGAGACGGACGTGAAAGATTTTGACGAGCTGTTCCGGCTTTTGAGCGAAGAAACCTTGGCCACGGCGAAAGCCTTGCGCGATCTTAAGAACGCCACTTATATGTGGCAATGCCGCGTCTGGCCCGAGATGGTCACTTCGCTTTGCATGCACCACTGCATTGAGCGCGGGCGCGACTGCACGGACGCCGGCGCGGTGGATTACAACCTGACTTCGGTGAATGTTCTCGGCGTGCCAAACGTGTCGGATTCGCTCTATGCCATCAAGCGGCTGGTCTTCGACGAGCATCGCCACACCCTGGCCGGGGTGGAAGCGGCGGTGAAATCCGACTGGGCCGGAAAAGAAGCGATGCGCCACGAATTTCTCCACGTGGAAAAATTCGGCAACGACCTCGCCGGGCCGGACGCGATGATCGTGCGCCTGTCCGCAATGGTGCGCGAACATCTGGAATCGCTGCGCCAGAACAAGGGCGGGCATTTCCGGGCGTCGCTCTTTCAATACATGGGCCACACCTACGCCGGGCCGATGCTGGGGGCCACGCCGGACGGACGCCATGCCGCCGAACCGCTGGCGCACGGCATGAACCCGATGCACGGACGCAACACCCGGGGCATGACCGCCACCGCCAATTCCTTTTGCAAGGTGAATTTCCGGAAATTCCAGGGCGGCTCGTTTCAAATCGAGCTGGAGCCGTCCTATTTTCCCGAAGGCGCGCGGCGCAGCGATTTGATTGAAGTGTTTGCCCGCACCTTTTTCAAGCTCGGCGGCGTGCAGATCAACCTGAACATCCTGTCCATGGAAAAACTGAAGCAGGCGATGGAGCATCCGGAACTGCCCGAAAACCAGGCCATCGTGGTGAAGGTGACGGGCTACTCGTCGCACTTTCTCATCATGGACCGGAAATTTCAGGAGGAATTCATCCAGCGGGTCAATTATCCGGCCTTGTGAAGCGAAGGCTGAATGGCATCCAAAAATTCACCAGCCGACGCCTTGGTTTTTGACGTGCAGCGCAACTCGACGCACGACGGGCCGGGCATCCGCACGACCATTTTTCTCAAGGGCTGTCCGCTGCGCTGCCAGTGGTGCCACAATCCGGAGAGCCGGCGGCCAACGCCGGAAGTCTGGTGGTTCGGTCAGAATTGCATCGGCTGTTTCCGGTGCATTCAGGCGTGCGAACGGAAAGCATTGACGGCGACGGCAAGCGGCATTCAAATTGACCGCGCGATTTGCGATGGTTGTCAGGTTTGCGCCCGCGCGTGTCCGGCGCTCGCGATGCGACCGGCAGGTGAACCAAGAAATCTTTCGGCACTGCTGGCGGAGGCGGAGGCTGATCGTCCGTGGTATGAAGCCACCGGCGGCGGGGTCACCTTGTCCGGCGGCGAACCGTGCGCGCAGCCGGATTTTGCGCTGGCATTTCTGGCGGGCTGCCGCGAGCGCGGATTGCCCACGGCGCTGGACACATGCGGCCAGGTGGCGCCGGAAACTTTCGCCAAGGTGCTTGATGCCGTGGATTTGGTGTTGTTTGATTTGAAACATGCGGACGAAGCCGTCCACCGTGAACTGACCGGTGCCGGGTTGGCGACTGTTCACGCCAATTTGCGCGAAGCCGCCCGGCGGGCACTTGCGGGAAAATTGAAACTCTGGATTCGCACGCCGCTGGTTCCCGGCGCGGCGGCGGATGCGGCGGTATTGCATGGCATCGGAAATTTTTTGCGCAATGAATTTGCCGGGGCCATTGAACGCTGGGAGCTTTGCGCTTTCAATCCTTCGTGCCGCACGAAGTATCATCGGCTGGGACTGGTCTGGCCTTATGAAAACGAAGGATTGCTGGACGAGACGAAAACCGCCAGCCTGCTGGCCGCCGCGCGGGAAGCGTGCGGAGATGCGAGCCTGGTTCATCTGCAAGGCATTCGGCGCGGCCCGGCGGCAAAGGGATAAAGCATATTAAATCAAGCCACGCTCAATTGAAAAAATCATGACCACCCTGGACGAAAATAAATCACCGGCACCAATCCAATCCAAAACCCGCTCCGGCATGTTCCGCGCGCCCGACGGCGGCAGCTATGCGGTGACGTTTGCGCTGGTCTGCTCGCTGTTCCTGCTTTCGGCGTTGTGCAACAGCATGATTGACGTGCTGAACAAGCATTTCCAAGAATCGTTGGGCGTGTCCAAGGCGCAGTCCGCTTTAGTGCAAGCAGTGTGGTATGGGGCGTATTTTGTCATGGCTCTTCCCTCCGGTTGGGTGGCGCGGAAATTCGGCTATCGCGCGGGCATCATTATCGGGTTGGTGACGGTCATTGCCGGATCGCTGTTGTTTGTGCCAGTGACGAATTTCCATGCTTCTCCCGCCGTCGTCTTTGCCGCCTTTCTCGGCCCGCTGTTCGTGGTCGGCGCAGGGCTGACTTTTCTGGAGACAATCGCCAATCCGTATTCGACAGTGTTGGGTCCTCCAGAATCGGGTGTCGCGCGCATCAATCTCGGTCAAAGCTGCAATTCGTTGGGCTGGATTCTGGGACCTTTCCTTGTCGGCAGTTTCGTCATGTCCAAGACCGGCGCGGCCAACACCAGCAATGCTTCGATCTATCTGCCTTACCTGATTGTCGCCGGCATTGTCGTCGTGCTGGTGCTGGTGTTCAGTATCGGCCCGATTCCGGAAATCCACGCGACGGCGGAAACCAAACCCGTCACCGGCAATGCGCGGCACGAACGTCCGCTTTACAAGGAATGGCATTTTGTTCTGGCGATAGTCTCGCAGTTTCTCTACTGCGCGGGACAAATCGGCATTTTCAGTTTTTTTGTGAATTACATCAAGGATGACCGTTATATGCCCGCTCTGCCATTGTGGGTGGCCCACCTGCTGCCCGCGACGATGAAATATGCGGAAACACCGGATGTATGGCGGATCACAGGATTCGGTGCGACCATTTGTTTTTCCGTGGCCTTTTGGTTTTTCGCCGCTGGCCGTTTTTCGGGAAGCTTGATCACCCGCTATTGCACACCGCACATCACACTCGGCGTTTATGCGGTCATCAACGTTGTCATGATGACACTGGTGGTTTTACAACTCGGCTGGTTGTCGGTGGCGGCGCTGTTTTTGAGCTTCTTCTTCATGTCCATCATGTATCCGACGCATTTTGCGCTGGGCATTCGCGGGCTGGGCGAAAAGACCAAACTGGCCGCGTCGTGGATGGTCACCGCCGTGGTCGGCGGCGCAATCATGCCGTATTTCATGGGGCGGCTCGCGGACAAATACTCCATGCGTGTCGGCTTCCTGATGCCGCTGTGCTGTTTTGCCTTCATCGCCTTTTACGGATTCAGTTGGCGAAAGTTTTACCGGCATGACATGGAACCGGAAGGAAACAACACTCCCGCGCCCGGCCACTGATTTTCACTCAAGGCAAAAGACCCTAAAACCGCAGTTCATCCGTGGTTGAACTGCGGATCTGGCGGATGTTGAAGCGGCTCCCCATCCGTCTTGTGAATCAAGAAGCGGAATCAATGCTCGCTTTCCTGTCCATGCAGGCGAGAATTTAACCGATTGAAAAACACCACTATCCACGCCAGACGCATCGGACCGACTTTGACGCCCGATCGTTCGCGTGTGCTGTTGCGCCCGTTTGGCCCGACCACCGACGACATTGCGCGGCGAATTGTTGCACGCGTCATGGCCCTCCCGGACGAGGAGGTTGCCCGGTTGCTGGGCCAGGTGCTCGGCGAATTTGCGAACCGGCACGAACGGGTTGAGGAATATTTCCGCAAACGATTCGGACAAGTGAACATTTACCTCGAACCGAGTTCGCAGCCGTCGCCCGAACGGCAGATGCTCATCGGCGCTTATTTCACGCACGAGTATTCGCCGGAGTCGGTGGCGCTGTTCAACCCGTCCATCGTGCCGCATCCCGACCAGTCCGGGCTGCCGAAGGGCGCGCTGCGTTTCATCTTGAGCCTGCGGGCCACGGGCGAGGGGCACATTTCCTCCATCACCTTCCGCATGGGCACGGTCAGCGCGCAGCATCGCATCACGCTGGCGCCGGCGGTGCCGTTTGTGACCGAGCCGGAGCGCGTGCCCAATGTGGCCTACGTCAAGGGGTTGTTTGCCCACAAATTGGAAGAGGCGGGCGTGCAGAATGATTTTTGCCGGCGTGTGCTGGACCAGTTGCACGACGATTTCACCTTGAAGGAACTGCACCAGGTTCTGCTGGCGTCGGGACTCACGGCGGACACCTCCGACGCCACGGCGGCCCGTGCGGCGCGCGGCATCCTGCTGCTGGCGGAATCCAATTACGAGGTGAACTTCGCGCCGGACAGCCGCGTTTCGCAGCGCGTGCTTTTTCCGTCCGCACCCAGCCAGAGCAACGGCATCGAAGACGCGCGCTTCGTCCGCTTCCAGAACGACGACGGCAGCTTCACCTACTACGCGACCTACACCGCCTACGACGGAAAAATCATCCTGCCGCAATTGCTGGAGACGCCGGACTTCGTGCATTTCAAATTCAGCACGCTCAACGGCCCCGCCGTGCAGAACAAGGGCATGGCGCTGTTCCCGCGCAAAATCAACGGGCAGTTCGCCATGCTCTCGCGCCAAGACGACGAGAACATCCTCCTGATGTTTTCGGACAACATCCATTTCTGGCAGACGCCCCGGCTGCTGTTGCCGCCCGCGCAACCGTGGGAATTCATCAAGATCGGCAACTGCGGCTCGCCGGTTGAAACGGAGGCGGGCTGGCTGGTGTTGAGCCACGGCGTGGGCGCGATGCGGAAGTATTGCCTCGGCGCGTTCCTGCTCGATTTAAACGACCCCAGCCGCGTCATCGGCCGGTTGCGCGAACCGCTGCTTTCTCCGAATGAATCGGAGCGCGAAGGCTACGTGCCGAACGTCGTCTATACCTGCGGCGCGCTGCTGCACGGACGCGAACTGATCGTTCCTTACGCCATGAGCGACTCGGCCACCAGCTTCGCCACCGTCTCGCTGGATGAACTGCTGGCCGCGATGGAATAGAGCAGGCGCGTCGTCTTTTATGCACACATTGAAACTTTTTTGCCGGAGAATCATTCAAATTGCCTGCCTGCTTCCCAAAACCGTCGCGAATACCATCCACCAGAGACAGAGACAGGCCGTCCTGAACAATCTGGAGACCGAACGGCTCGACCGGATTCGCAATCCGTCGAAGTATCTCGGAAAATGATTTCAACTGTTGTTGTCCGGTGTCTGGCTTGTTCGGCAAAATCCGGCATGGCGGTCGGCGAAAGCTCCCGTTTAGGTTGAACGGCGGTTTTCATATTGCGACGGCGGCCGGCGGTCTGTAGCTTCCGCCATCGCAACCCATGAACGCCGCCATCGAGACCACCAATCTGACGCGGGATTTCGGGAAGTTCCGCGCCGTCAATGAACTGAACCTCCGCGTCGAGGCCGGGCGCTTCTACGGTTTCCTCGGCCCGAACGGCGCGGGCAAATCCACGACCATCAAGATGCTCACCGGCCTGCTCGCGCCCAGCGGCGGCGCGATGCGCATTCTCGGCGAAGATGTCGGCGACCCGAAACGCGCGCTCGCAGTGAAACAGCGCATCGGCGTGGTGCCGGAAAACATGGCGCTGTTCGACAATCTGACGGCGCGCGAATATCTCACCTTCATCGGGCGGATGTATCTGCTGCCGCGCGACACAGTGCGGACGCGGGCGGATGAATTGCTTGCCATGATGGACCTAGCGCACGAGGAGAAAAAGCTGACGCTGGAATTTTCGCACGGAATGAGGAAGAAACTGTCCCTCGCCGCCGCGCTGATTCCGAATCCCGATTTGCTGTTTCTCGACGAGCCGTTTGAAGGCGTGGACGCCGTGGCTTCGCGGGTGCTGCGCGACACGCTCAAACAATGCGTCGGCCGCGGCGCGACGGTTTTTCTCACGTCGCACGTTTTGGAAATCGTGGAGAAGCTTTGCACGGACGTCGGCATCATCGCACAGGGAAAGCTGGTGCATCAGGGCACGATGGAGGAGTTGCGGCGTGACGGCTCCTCGCTGGAGGACAAATTCCTCGCCGTCGTCGGCAACGACGGTCACGAGGCGCAAAAATTAAGCTGGCTGGAATGAACTGGGAACAGCTCAAGACAATCCTGTGGCTGCGCTGGCGGCTGATGTGCAACCAGGGACGGCGCAGCGGCGGACTCGGCGCGGTAATCACCGTTGTCATTGGCATTGGCGCTTTCCTGATGGCGGCTTTGTGTTTCGCGGGCGCGTTGCTCGGCGCGGTGTTCGGTCTGGACAAGGCATCGCCGACGGTTGTGATGATGGTCTGGTTTTGCGTCACGGTCGTTTTCCTTTTTTTATGGATGATCGGGCTGCTCACGGAATTACAGCGTTCCGAGACGATTGATCTGCAAAAGCTCATGCACCTGCCGGTCGCACTCGGCCAGATGTTCACCGTCAATTACTTCGTGTCGCACTTCACCTTGAGCATCGTCGTCCTCGTGCCCGTCATGCTTGGACTGGGCATCGGCCTGGTGATGGTGCGCGGGCCGGAAATGATTTTGATGATCCCGCTGGCGTTGAGCATGGTCTTCATGGTCACGGCGTGGACGTATTGCCTGCGCGGCTGGCTGGCGACGATGATGAGCAACCCGCGCCGCCGCCGCACGGTTATCATGTGCATCTCGCTCGCGTTCGTGCTGATCGCCCAAGGGCCGAACCTCTACTTCAACGTCTTCCAACATCGCACTTATTCCGGCGGACAAACCGTCACCCGCGAAGAACGGCAGCATCAGAACAGGGAGCAGGTTGCTTCAACGAAAAAACTGTTCGACAACCTGATTGCGATGCAGAGCTACATCCCGCCGCTGTGGGTGTCCGTCGGCGCGCGGTCGCTGGCCGATGGCAATCCCCTGCCCTCCCTGCTCGGCACACTCGGCTGCGCCGGCATCGCGGCGCTTGGCCTGCGCCGGGCCTATCGCGGCACCGTGCGGTTTTATCACGGCGCCACCGGCGGCATGGCGGCGGTAAAAATAAAACCTTCAGCCGAGGTGAAAAAAACATCCGCCCCGCGCGACAAAACCAAAACGGATTTTCTCGAACGCACCATTCCGTTTGTGCCCGAACAATCCGCCGCGGTCGCGCTGGCCACGCTGCGCTCGCTGCTCCGCGCGCCCGAGGTGAAAATGGCCTGGGCGACTTCGTTCATCGTGACGCTCATCATCGGCGCGACGGTCATTTTTCGAGCGACCACGAACATGTCAGACGCCGTGAAACCCTTCGCCGCCACGGGCGCGGTGGTGTTCCCGGTTTTCTTTCTCGCCCAGTTTTTCACCAACCAGTTTGGTTTCGATCGCGACGGCTTCCGCGCGCTGATGCTCTCGCCCGCGGACCGGCGGCTGATTTTGCTCGGCAAGAACCTCGCGGGGCTGCCGATCGCCGCCGCGTTTGGCGCACTGTTGATCGCGCTCACCGCCGTGCGCCTCCAACTGCCGCCGCTGACGGTCCTGGCGACGCTGTTTCAATTCGCCAGCGTGCTGCTGATGGCCGGCATCGCCGGCAATCTGCTGTCCATTCTCATTCCCTACCGCATCCAGCCCGGCTCAATGAAGCCGACCAAAATGCCCGGCCTGGCGATGGTGGTGCTGATGCTCTGCCAGATGCTGTTTCCCTTGGCGATGCTGCCGGTGTTCGCCGGCCCGTTGCTGGAATTACTCTGGCAACGGTTTGATTTGCCGGCCTTTCTGCCGGTCAACCTCGTTTTTTCCGCGCTGTTTTGCGGCCTGATGGCGTTTGCCTACCGGCAATTGCTCGCGCCGACGGGCCGCCTACTCCAGCGCCGCGAGACAAAAATTCTTGGCGTGATCACGGTGGAAGTTGAATAAAACCGGGACCAAAAGTTTTTGAAAAAAATTCTTGAGAAATCTCCGGCAGCGGGCGATATAGAGGCAGCGACAGTTGTTCTTTGGAAAACAAAACCAGATTTGCCCTGCCCTGTTCGTGATTCGTTACAAATCCCTGAACCGTAGTAAAACGATCAAAGGGGCCGGTTCGCGGTTGTGGCCGACATGCCTTCAGTGGAAGTCGAAAGCAGCCCGGCGGGTTCCGCATGTTGTATGACATGTTCACAGGATGCTGTAGCACACGGCAAGGGCGGGGTTTTTATTTGCGGTGGCGGATCGTCGGCGTTCGATTTGCAGCTTCGAACCGGGAATCCCCAACCGCCATTGAAGCCGCGCTCGTCGCGGCTTTTTTGTTTTGGGCAATTCACCGCACCGCTGCTAAATTCACCCCATGGCGCGCGATGATTTATTTCAAAAACCGGCTGAAACCAGACCGGAAGCGGCGTCCGCCGCCGAAAGCCATCCTCGCAACCAGCCGCTCGCCGCACGGATGCGCCCGCGAAACCTCGACGAATTCGCCGGCCAGACGCACATCCTCGCGCCGGGACAACTGCTCCGCCGGGCGATTGAAGCCGACCGCATCCAGTCGCTCATTTTCTTCGGGCCGCCCGGCACCGGCAAAACGTCGCTCGCGCAAATCATCGCCCGCCAGACCAAAAGCAAGTTCGAGCGGTTGAGCGGCGTGGAATCCAACGTGGCCGACATGCGCCGCGTGCTGGCCGGCGCGTTGAACCGGCTCGAAAACACCGGCCAGCCGACGATTCTGTTCATTGACGAAATCCACCGCTTCAACAAATCGCAGCAGGACGTGCTGCTGCCGGATGTCGAAAGCGGCGTCGTTAAACTTATCGGCGCGACCACGCACAATCCGTTTTTCTTCGTCAACTCGCCGCTCGTCTCGCGCTCGCAGATTTTTGAGCTGCGCCCGCTGACCGAGGACGAATTGTTTTCGCTCCTGCAACGCGCGGTGGCCGACGCCGAACGCGGCCTCGGCTACCTGAAAATTTCCACCGACGAAAACGCGCTGCGGCATCTCGCCAGAATCTCCGACGGCGACGCGCGCAAGGCGCTCAACGCGTTGGAAATCGCCGCGCTGACCACTGCGCCGGAAAAAACCGGCATTGTCCGCATTGACCTCGCCGCCGCCGAGCAGAGCATTCAGAAAAAAGCAGTGGTTTATGACGACGAGGATGCGCATTACGACACGATTTCCGCGTTCATCAAATCCATGCGCGGCAGCGACCCAGACGCGGCGCTTTACTGGCTGGCAAAGATGATTCACGCCGGCGAAGACCCGCGCTTCATCGCCCGGCGGATTGTGATTTGCGCAGCGGAGGATGTCGGCTTGGCCGATCCGATGGCGCTGGTTTTGGCCAACGCGGCGTTGTCGGCGTCGGAATTTGTCGGCTGGCCGGAGGCGCGGATACCGCTGGCCGAAGCGACGATTTACATCGCGACGGCGAACAAGAGCAATAGCGCCATTTGCGCGATTGACGCGGCGCTGGCGGACATAAAATCCGGCCGGACGATTCCAGTGCCGGAGCATTTGCGCGACACGCATTACAAGGGCGCGGAGCGGCTCGGCCACGGCAAGGGCTACGAATACGCGCACGACCATCCCGGCCATTTCGTAGCGCAGGATTATCTGGGCGTGGACAAAATTTATTACGAGCCGACCGAACAGGGCGTGGAAAAGAAAATCAAGGAGCGGCTGGAAAACTGGCGGAGGCAATTTGCTGAAAAACGAAAAGCCACGGATGAACATGGATAAACACGAATTGAAGGCAGGACTGCGCAATGAAATTCACGCGGCGCTGGAAAGAATTTCCCCGGCGGTGCGGGCGGTGGAATCCATTGAGCTGTGCGACCGGCTGGAGGCGCAGTTGCGGAGCGCACGGACGATTTTATTTTTCGCGCCGCTGCCGGATGAACTGGATGTCTGGCCGCTGCTGGAAAAATTCCTGGCGTCGGGAAAAATCTGCGCCCTGCCCTTTTTCGATTCCGTCACGCAAACCTACTCGGCGCGGCGGGTTCAAAATCTGGCGGCGGACATTGCCATCGGGAAATTCGGCGTGCGCGAGCCGGCTTCAAGCTGCCCGGAGATTCCGCTGGAGCAGTTTGATTTGATCCTGGTGCCGGGCGTGGCATTTGACTGGAACGGCAACCGGCTTGGACGCGGACGGGGATTTTATGACCGGCTGCTGGCGAAATCCGGCGGATTGAAATGCGGCGTGGGCCACGATTTTCAGTTGATCGGGAAAATTCCGGTGGAACCGCACGACGCGAGGGTGAATTTTGTCGTGACGCCGGGGCGCTGTCTCAAAGCGGCGGGATGACGGAACTGCTACTCATGCTGTTCGTTCATCATGGGCATGCCGCCTTCCCAACCCTGCGGCGTGTTCCACGGACGGACAGACTCATTTCCCGGCTCATCGCTGGCGCAACCGCTGACACCAAAAAGCACCGCACCCAAAGCAAGCAGCCAGAGCCAGTTGGCGGCGCGGTGTTTCATGTCAGGAGGCCGGATGCGCCGGAGAAACCAGATCGCCTTCGAAAACCTCGCCCAGCTTCCAGCCGGGCATGATGTTTGCGATGCAACGACCCTTTTCCACGGTGCGGACGATGACCTTGGCAACCAGTTTGCCATCGCGGCTGACCAGCAGTTCGCCATTTTCCAGCACGCCCTGCTCATCACCGATGTCCAGCACCACAAAATCCCATTTCGGATCCACCACGACCACCTTGCCCTTGAGATCGGCGGGAAGCTTGATGATATTTTCTCCGTTTCCAATGAACCTGTTCAATTCGCTGGTGAGACGCGCCACGGAGCGGGTCAGAACCGCCTTCTCATCATTGATGGCGGCAATCGTGTCCGAATCCTGCTTGATCAGGGCGACGAGCTTGAGGATTTCATCGGGCGATTTGCCAGTGGCCTTGTAGGCGGCGAGATCGGCCTGCGCGGCATCGCGATCCTGCGTGACCTTGGCCAGCTTGTCGGACAAATCGGCGGCGATTTTGGTCTGCGCGGCGGCGGTGTCCTCGGCCTTTTTGCGCGCGCTCTTGGCGTCGGCCAGTTGTTGCTGCGTCTGCGCCAGATCGGTTTTGGTGCTGGCCAATTCCTTTTGCGTCGTGGCCAGCGTGGACTGGGTCTGGGTCAAATTGGTGTGGTAATCGTCACGCTGGGAAATCAGCGTATTGATTTTGCCGCGGACCTGAAGGATGTTCAGGGTGCCCGCCCCCAACGCCGCAAGAATGGCGACAATCAGACTAATGCGCATCAACATGGTGCGGTAAAATTAAACTCTTGCGCCGCACGTGTCAACGCCGGTTTGCATCTTGCGTAATTCCGGTTGGGGTGCATCTTTTAAGTAGAAGACAAGCCATCCGGATTATGCAACTGAACCACGGCATCCAGCTCGCCTACAGCACGAACGTCCACCGCGGCGAAACCTGGCGGGAGATGTTCGACGCCCTCAAAACCCACACGCTCGCGGTGCGCGATCGCGTCTGCCCGCACGCGCCGTTTGCCATCGGCCTGCGCCTGAGCAACCGCGCGGCAATGGAATTAAGCGACGGCGAAACCTTCCTCGAATTCCAACGCTGGCTCGGCAGGAACAATTGCTACGTCTTCACGATGAATGGTTTTCCCTACGGCCAGTTCCACGGCACGCGGGTGAAGGAGGCGGTCTTTCTGCCCGACTGGTCGTCGCCGGAACGGCTGGCCTACACGAACCTGCTGTTCGACCTGCTGGCACGGCTGGTTCCGGCGGGCATCGAGGGCAGCGTCAGCACCCTGCCCGGCTCGTTCAAGGAATTTCATCCGCATCCCGACGCGCTGAAGGCCATGCGCAACAACGTCTGGCATTGCGTCGAACACATCGCGCGCGTGAGCGAGGAAACCGGGCGCACCCTCCATCTCGGCCTCGAGCCGGAACCGATGTGCCTGCTGGAAAGCAGCGGCGAGGTGATCCACCTGTTCGACCGGTTCCGCGCCGAACATCCGCGCGACACGCGGCTGGACGAGCATCTCGGCGTGAACTACGACACCTGCCATTTCGCGGTGGGTTTTGAGGAGCCGCAGGACGCCCTGCCCTGCCTCGTCGAACACGGAATCAAAATCAGCAAAATCCATTTGAGCGCGGCGCTGAAAATCCAGCCGACAACGGAGGCGCGCGCAGCGCTGTCTCATTTCGCCGACGATGTCTATCTGCACCAGGTCGTCATCCGCGACGCCACGGGCAACCGCCAGATTTATCACGATTTGCCGGATGCTCTCGCCGACCAAAGACCCGGTGAGGAAACGGAAACGGACGAATGGCGGATTCATTTTCACGTGCCGCTGCACAGCCCCGCCGCGCCGCCGCTCGACAACACCGCCGACCATCTGCTCGGCGTGATGGATTTGCTGGCGGAAAATCCAAAGCTCTGCTCGCATCTGGAAATGGAAACCTACACCTGGGAAGTGCTGCCGCCGGAATTGAAATCGCAAAACATCGTCGAGCAGCTCGTGGCGGAATATGACTGGACGCTGGCGCGGCTGGCCGAACGCGGACTCGCCGGCGAGACGCAGGCAGCTTGCCCGCCTCAAGTTTCCTGACGCAACCCGCGCCAACCGCCCGCGCTCCGACAATGCGGCTTTCCAGCCGCCGATTTTTCTGCTTTCCTTCCGGCACGATGAACCGGGATATGGTCCGCCAACTCCGCACGCTGCTCGTTTTGGGCCGCGTGGCGGATCTGCCGACGGTCTGGTCAAACTGTCTCGCCGGCTGGTGGCTCGGCGGCGGCGGAAATTTCGGAAAACTGCTCCCGCTCCTTTTCGGCGTCAGCGCCCTTTACACCGGCGGCATGTTTTTGAACGACGCCTTCGACGTGGAATTTGACCGCCAGCGCCGGCCTTCGCGCCCGATTCCGTCCGGCGCCATTTCACTGGCGGCGGTGTGGCGCTGGAGCTTCGCGTGGCTCGGCGGCGGTGCGCTGGTGCTGGCCGCCCTCGGCAAAACAACCGGCGTGCTGGCCCTGGCACTGGTGGCGTGCATCATCATTTTCGACGCCACGCACAAGGCCGTCACGGCGTCGCCGTGGCTGCTGGGCCTGTGCCGGTTTTGGGTTTATGTCATCGCCGGTTCGACAGGCGTCTGGGGCGTGAATGGCGGGCCGATCTGGTGCGGCGTGGCGCTGGCATTTTACGTCGCCGGTTTGAGTTCCGTGGCGCGGCGGGGAAATTTTCGCGGACCGGTTCCCTATTGGCCGCTGCTGCTGCTGGCCGCGCCGGTTTTTCTGGCGATGCTCATGAACGCGGGTGAGGCGCGGCACGCGGCGATGCTGTTGTCGCTCGTGTTTGCATTGTGGGCCGCACGATGTGCGCGAGCCATTTTTCAGCCCGGCGAGGCAAATGTTGGGCGCATCGTGTCCGGCCTGATGGCGGGAATCGTCCTAGTGGACTGGCTGGCTGTCGGGCCGCTAATCTCCCACAGCCTGAGCGGTGTCGTGTTCCTTGCGCTGCTGGGTGCGACGCTCTGGCTCCAACGCTTTGTCCCCGCGGCCTGACTGCGCCGCCCGGCCCCTCAAACTAACAATTCAAAGCCGCTCTTGAACAGTGAAACGGCTTAAGCTATAATCAATTTTCGCTTATGAGCATTGAAGCGCCGGCAAAGCCGACACACAACGAAGACATCAAGAACGCGATCCCGACGCTGGCCGGCACCATTGCCGCGACCATCGCCGACGCGACCACGGATCATTTTTCAGAGGACGACAACCAGTTCCTGAAATTCCACGGCTCCTACCAGCAGGACGACCGCGACCTGCGGAAGACCGGCAAGAAATACATCATGATGGTGCGCAGCCGCGTTCCCGGCGGCGTGATGACTGCCAGACAATGGCAGGTGTTCGACCGGCTCGCCTCGACCCACGGCAACAACACGTTCCGCCTCACGACGCGCCAGACGATTCAGTTTCACGGCATCCTGAAATCCAATTTGCGCGCGGTGGTCCGGGGCATCAACGATTCGCTGCTCTCCACGCTCGCGGCCTGCGGCGACGTGAACCGCAATGTCCTCGCGCCACCGACACCGGCTTACACCAAGGCGCGCGAGCAGGTTTATGCCGACTGCAAAAAAGTCGCGCTCGCGCTCGCGCCGCAGACGAAAGCCTATCACGCCATCTGGATTGATGGCGTGCAGCTCGACAACGAGGCGGAGGAAAACAGGAATTTTGCCGACCCGCTTTACGGTAAAACCTATCTGCCGCGCAAATTCAAAATTGCCTTCGTCATCCCGCCGGTGAACGACCTGGACGTTTTCACGAACTGCCTCGGCCTCATCGCGGTTGTCGAAAACGACCAGCTCACCGGCTACAACATCGCCGTCGGCGGCGGCATGGGACGCACCCACGGCAATGGGCAGACTTTCCCGCGCCTCGCGGACGTCATCGGGTTTTTCACGCCGGAAAAAATCGTGGACGTGGCCAAGGCCGTGCTGACGGTCCACCGCGATTTCGGCGACCGCACCGACCGCAAGCACGCGCGCCTCAAATATATCGTCGCCGAACGCGGCGCGGATTGGGTGCGCACCGAAATCGAAAAGCGGGCCGGCTTCAATTTTGCGCCGGCGAAGCCGTATCATTTCACCACGACCAGCGATTTGCTCGGCTGGCACGAGGCCGTGGACGGAAGCTGGTTTCTGGGATTGTTCGTCGAATCCGGCCGCGTCAAGGATGTTCCGGGTTACGCTTTGAAAACCGCGCTGCGGCAGGTCGCGGACAAATTCCAGCACATCGAATTCCGCCTGACGGCAAATCAAAATGTGATTCTCGCCGGCGCCAGCGATGACGACAAGACCGGCATCGGCGCGGTTCTCGCGCAGCACGGCGTCAAAACGGAAAATCAGACGACGACCCTGCACGCGGCCGCGATGGCCTGCCCGTCGCTGCCGACGTGCGGACTCGCGCTGGCGGAAAGCGAACGCATCCTGCCCGGCTTGATTGACCGGATGGAAAAACTTTGCGCCGAGGCGGGTTTGGCGGGCGAGGAGATTATCATCCGCGTGACCGGCTGTCCGAACGGCTGCGCGCGGCCCTACATGGCGGAGATTGCGTTCGTCGGCAAGGCACCGGGACGTTATCAGGTCTGGCTCGGCGCGAATGCGACCGGCACGCGACTAAACCGCGTCTGGAAGGAAATGATGAAAGAAACGGACATCGAAACCGAATTCCGCCCGGTGCTCGCGCGCTTCGCGAAGGAGCGCAACGCCGGCGAACGCTTCGGCGACTGGTGCGACCGGGTATTTCTCAAGGAGCAAACGCCAGCCAGTTGACCGGTGAATCCGCCCGTTCCCATTTCTGAAATTAAAAACGGACGGCCGTTTTGCAACAGCCGTCCGCAGGTGAATTCCATTCTGGCGGGAAAATTATCCGTGCAGAGCCTCGTAGACCTTGCCGACCATTTTCTCGTCCGGCCTCAAGGTTTTGGCGCCCGGCTTCCACTTGGCCGGGCAGGCCTCGGCGGGATTCGCGAGCAGATAAACATTCGCCTCCAGCTTGCGGACCAGTTCGTCGGCATCGCGCCCGACGTTGAAGAAGTTGACCTCGGACGTGACGAGCTTGCCCTGCGGGCTGATGATGAACGTGCCGCGCAGCGCCAGGCCGCTCTTCTCGTCATAAACGCCGAACAGCCGGCTCACCGCACCCGTCCTGTCCGCGCCCATGAGATAATCCACCTTGGACAGGAGCTTTTCCGAATCGCGCCAGGCCAGGTGCGCGAAATGCGTGTCGGTCGAGACCGAAATCACCTCCGCGCCGAGCTTCTTGAGCGCCGCGTGCTTCTCGGCGAGATCCGCCAGCTCCGTCGGACACACAAACGTGAAGTCCGCCGGGTAAAACACCAGCACCGTCCACTTGGACTCTTTTTTCACCTCGTCCAGCGAGACCTTGCCGAAGACGCGGTTCACGGGATCAAAAACATCCAGTTCAAAATCCGGCACATTCGCGCCGACCGACACCGTCAGCGGCTCACAACCGCAGCATTCTTGTTCGCTCATTTTAATTTATTGGTTTTGGATCAATCAGGTTTGGTTCCGCTCCGACCGCAAAAACGGCGGAGACAAGTTACGTCCAACATCCACGAAATAATTGCTTTGTCAAATTCAAGCCGCAACTAAATGCCAATGACGCCCGACCAAATCTCCCAGGCCAACGCCGGACTGCGCGCCAAACCACCGCTGGAAATCATCCGCTGGGCCGTCGCGCAGTCGCATGGCCGCGCCATCGTCTCCACGAATTTCCGGCCCTACGAAGCGGTGATTTTGCATCTCGCCACGCAGGTGATGCCGGACATTCCCGTGCTTTGGGTGGATCACGGCTACAACCGCCCGGCGACTTACAAGCACGCGGAGCAGTTGAAGAAACTGCTCAAGCTGAACCTCAAGGCTTACGTCCCGAAAATCACCACCGCGCACTACGACGCCGTTTTCGGCGGCGCGCCGGCACCGGCACCGGAAAACGAGGAGCGCATCAAGGCGTTCAGCACCGTGATGAAGCTGGAGCCGTTCCAGCGCGGCATGAAGGAACTTGCGCCGGTGGTCTGGCTCACCGCGCTGCGCAAGGTGCAAAATCCGAACCGCGCCGGACTTGACATCGTTTCCGAGGACAAAAATTTCGGCGCGCTGAAAGTCAGCCCGGTTTTTTACTGGACCGATGCGGACATGGAAAATTATTTGAAGCAGCACCACCTGCCGAACGAGTGGGATTATTTCGACCCGGCCAAGGCCGACGACAAGCGTGAGTGCGGCCTGCACGCGAACTGGGGCGGCAAGGCGGTTTCCGGCGGTGCAGGAATTTAATTTGCCATAGATGAAACACAGATGGGCGCAGATAAGAATTTTCTTCCGTGTTCAATCCGTGTTTAATCTGTGGTTCTTGAGACATGAGTAGTTACCATTTAGACCATTTGCAATACCTCGAAACCGAGGCGATTCACATCATGCGCGAAGTCGCCGCCGAGTTCGAGCGCCCGGCCATCCTCTTTTCCGGCGGCAAGGATTCCATCTGCCTGCTGCGGCTGGCGGAAAAGGCGTTCCGCCCGTCGGACATCCCGATGCCGCTGCTGAACGTTGAAACCGGCCACGAATTTCCCGAATTGATCGAATTCCGCGACCGCCGCGCGAAGGAGCTTGGCGCAAAGCTCATCGTCCGCACGGTTGAGGAGGCGCTCAAAAAAGGGATCGCGCACCCGACGCCCGGCCAGATCAGCCGCAACCAGCTTCAGATTCCCGTGCTGCTCGGCGCGATCGAGGAATTCCAGTTCGACTGCGCCATCGGCGGCGCGCGGCGCGATGAGGAAAAGGCCCGCGCCAAGGAGCGGTTCTTCAGCTTCCGCGACAGCTTCGGCCAGTGGGATCCGAAAAACCAACGCCCGGAAATCTGGAATCTTTACAACGCCAGGGTCAACCCCGGCGAAAACATGCGCGTGTTCCCGCTCTCAAACTGGACGGAGATGGACGTTTGGGAATACGTCAAAAGCGAAAGGCTCGAGGTGCCGAACATTTATTTCAGCCACGAGCGCGAGTGCTTCCGGCGCGGCGGGCAGTGGATTCCCATTCCGCCGGCGCAATCGGATCCGACGAAGCCCGATCCTTATGCCGGCGCGCGGCCAAAACCGAACGAGCCGGTCCAGAAGCTCGTTGTCCGCGTCCGCACGATTGCCGACATGATCAGCACCGGCATGGTCGAGTCGCGGGCGGATTCCGTGGATGACATCATCGCCGAAATCGCCGCTGCGCGCGTGACCGAACGCGGCTCGCGCGCCGACGACAAGGCTAGCGAAGCCGCGATGGAGGACCGCAAGAAAGCCGGATATTTTTAATCTCTAATTCTCGCTAATCTTCGCTCATTAAATTAGCGTCAATCAGCGAAGATTAGCGGTTTATAAAAATGCCACACACACAACATCCCATCGAAATCCTCCGCTTCAACACCTGCGGCTCGGTTGATGACGGCAAGTCCACGCTCATCGGCCGGCTGCTTTACGATTCGAAGTCGCTGATGGAAGACCAGCTTGAGGCGCTCGAACGCAGCGCCGACATCACCGGCGGCGGCCAGATCAATCTCGCCAACCTCACCGACGGCCTCCGCGCCGAACGCGAACAGGGCATCACGATTGATGTCGCCTACCGCTATTTCGCCACGCCCAAGCGCAAATTCATCGTCGCCGACACGCCGGGTCACGTCCAATACACCCGCAACATGGTTTCCGGCGCCTCCACCGCGAACCTCTCCGTCGTGCTCGTGGACGCGCGGCAGGGCGTCATCGAGCAGACGCGGCGGCACACCTTCATCGCGGCGCTGCTGGGCATTCCGCATCTCGTCATCGCCGTCAACAAAATGGATCTCGTGGACTGGCAGGAAGAGCGCTTTCTGGAAATCCGCGACGAGATCGAGGATTTTCTGCCGAAGCTCGGCGCGTTTCGCGACGTGAAATTCATCCCCATCAGCGCGCTCGACGGCGACAACGTGGTGGACGCCTCGAAAAAAACGCCGTGGTTCGAAGGACCGGCCTTGCTGCATCATCTGGAAACCGTCCACATCGCCAGCGACCGCAACCTGACCACGCTCCGGTTTCCCGTCCAATGGGTCAACCGCCCGAACAATCCCACCGACCGGGAGCTGCACGACTTCCGCGGCTTGAGCGGCCAGATCGCCAGCGGCATCGTCCATCGCGGACAGGAAGTGGTCGTGCTGCCCGCCGGCATCAAGACCCGCGTCGCGAACATCTGGAATTACGACACCCCGCTCGACGAGGCGTTCTGCCCGCAATCCGTGACCCTTTGCCTGGAGCACGACATTGACATCAGCCGGGGCGACATGATTGTCGGCCTCGAAAATCTTCCCGGTCGCAACGCGGAATTGCACGCGCAGGTCTGCTGGATGCACAGCCGCCCGTTGCAGCCCGGCAAAAAATATTTCCTCAAGCACGCCACGCAGACCGTGCAGGCCATCGTCACCAAACTGGAAAGCCGCGTCAACATGACCACGCTCGAGGCGGAAGCCGATCCCGCCGCGCTGGCCATAAACGACATCGGCGGCGTCCGCGTCAAGACCGCCAAGCCGCTCGTGTTCGACGGTTATACCACGAACCATCTGACCGGGTCGTTCATTTTGATCGAGCAAGGCACCAACGCCACCGTCGCCGCCGGGATGCTCTCCGCGCCCACCGAAGCCGTCACGCCCGAATACACCGACTTCGCCATCTGAAAATCTCACCTTGCCGCGTGAAGGAGAAATAGGGATGGCAAGAAACAACCCGCCGCCATGGTGGCCCGCAGCGGCGGGGATTTTTTAACGCTTGGGACTGATTCCTTTTTCCGATGAACTTGAATCAAATCAATAAGCATCAGGCAAACAGCAGACGGAAGATTTTCAGCCGGTCGGCCCGCCGGCCAGCATTTGCAGAAATTCCAGAAAGGTTTTCTGCCCGTTCAGGACGTTGAAAATCCAGAGGGCCGCCGCAATGGCAATGTAAGGGCCGTAAGGCATCCGCGACGACCACTCGCGGCGCTTCAGAAAAATCAGCGGCGCATAAACGGCCAGACCGACGATGGCGCTGGCAAACAGCGAAAACACCGCGCCCGGCCAGCCGATGAACGCGCCGATCGCCGCCATGAATTTCACGTCACCCAGCCCCATCGCCTCGCGCGGCAGGATGATTTCCCCGCCCGTGGCCTCCAGATACGGCACGCCGTCGGGATTGAATTTCTCGCCGCCGATGGTCAGCGCAACGGGCGAGAGCTTGACGGTCACATTTTCGTAGCCGCGGTCCACCAGCTCCGCCGTGCGCGCCTGGAGGACAATGGTGTCGGACTTGCGGTAAAAGATTTCCTCGTAAGGGATTTCCTTGTCCGGCAGGTGCAGCGCGGTCTCGGTGAAAATGATTTTGGATTCGGCGGGCCATTTCAGCCGCTGTCGGCCAAACAGCAATTTCCCCAGCCTCGAAAATCCATAGACAATTCCCGCGCCCACCGCCGCGCCAATCGCGCTCCTCAAAATGCCCATGCCGTGCGAGTGGGCGTTCTGCAATTGCGGCAGGAAGAACGACACGGCCAGCCCCGCGGCCACGCCGCCAAAGGTGATTTCGTCGGGGATGATGAAATGCTCGAAGTCAATGAATGTCGCGACCGTCAGCCCGGCGAGAAAGGCCGCGAACACCAGCGCCAGCGGCATGGAACGATATTCATGAAGCGGGCTGCCAAATTCCAGCCAGCAGGCGAGAAAGGCGAGACCGGTCAGCAGCTCCACCACGAAGTAACGCGGCGAGATGGGCGCGCCGCAGTTCTTGCAGCGGCCGCGCAGCATGAGCCAAGTCAGCAGCGGCACGTTGAGGTAAAACGGGATGGAGTATTTGCAATGCGGGCAGTGCGACGGCGGGGTGACGATGCTCATGCCCCGCGGCAGCCGGTGGATGCAGACGTTCAGGAAGCTGCCCACCATGCAGCCGAGCACAAAGAAGCACAGCGACCAGAAATGAAACGGCACAGCCGCCCAATAGCCCGCATCAAATATCGCGTTGTGCATGAATCAAGTCCAAAGTCTTAAGTCCAAAGCCCAAAGTCAAAGGCAATCCATTCGCGGCGACGACTTTGGGCTTGGAGCTTTGGACCGTTATTTCCCATAGACATTTAGTTCGAGCGCGCGGCGCATCACGTCAATCGGCGCGGGCTGGCCGGTCCAGATTTCAAACGCCGCCGCGCCCTGGTGCAGCAACATGCCGAGGCCGTTCGACGTCCGGCAGCCCGCCGCCTTCGCCAGCGCCAGGAGCTTCGTTTCCGCCGGCTTGTAAATCATGTCATAAACCGCGCGGGCGTCGCGCAGCAGGTATTGCTTTTCATCCACCGGCGACGGATCGCCCGGCTTCAAGCCGATTGGCGTGGCGTTCAGCAGCAGGTCCACCTTGCCCTTTGGAAAACCGGTCGCCACCTGCACGCGCGGATATCGCCTGCGGATTTCCGTCGCCACCGCCTCAGCCTTGGACATGACGTAATCCACCAGGGACAATTCGGCGACATTTTCCATCGCCAGCCGCAAGGCCGCCACCTGCCCTGCCCCGCCCGTGCCGACCAGCAGCACCTTCAAGCCGGCGAGCTTCAGACCGAGATCCTCGCGCAACGACCGGGCGATGCCGTCGGAATCCGTGTTGAACCCCTGCGTCCGGATTTCGCTGGAAATGGATTCGGTGAAATGATGCAGCGGCTGCCATTTCCCGTCCGCGTCGCGCGCCTCGAACCGGACGGTGTTGACCGCGCCCCAGGTTTTGGACGATTCATCCAGCACATCCACGATTTTCATCGCGAGCAGCTTGTGCGGCACGGTCAGGTTCAGGCCGGAGAACTGCATCGCCCTGGCGCCGGCGATGGCGTCGCGCAGATTGTCGGGCTGAACTTCAAACGCGAGGTAGCGCCAGTTCAGGCCGAGCTTGGCGAACGCGGCGTTGTGCATCGCGGGCGACGCGGAGTGCCGGATGGGGAATCCATAAACCGCGCACAGGCGTGTCGCGGCGTTGATGACGGGTGAAATCGTTTCGGACATGCGGAAGTTATACGCAGGCGGCGCGCCGGATAAAAGCGCAAATCCACATGAAATCCGCCGTTTCCATTTTTCGGCCCTTGTCACCAACACTGGTGACATGACGATTTCCGGGTCTGGTGTATTATATCGGCAGTGGTGTTGAGCAGTTCTCGAAAGTTTTGTGTGTAAAGTGTGTAAGAAAAGGCCGAACCCGGTGTTCGGCCTTTGTCTTTTTTACGGCGAAGAGTCCGATTCCAATTGTTGCAGCGTCGGCGCCGCGACATCCGCGAGGTGATTTCCCGCCAGATACAAAACCGCGGCAAACCCCGCCAGCACCACCAGCAGGACGGCGAACATCCGGAAATGCCGCGCTTCCAGCTTCTCCAGCGAACGCGCGAAGGCGAACAGCCCGAACACCGCCGACACCACGATCACCGCATCCACGCTCGCGCGCTGCCAGTAGCTGCCACCGAGGTGCAGCCACATCCCGAATTCATCGAACGTCAGCCCCATCGCCACGCCGTAAAGCAGCGCCGTGATTTCCGCCGCCCGGCCCGTGGGCCGCCGGAATACGCTATACCCGCACACCGCCGACATCAGAAAAATGCCATAGTTCAGATGGTGAACGTGCGTGCCGTGCATGAAGAAATAAAGATTCGGCATCTCCTTTGCCATGATGAGGAACACGAACACACGCGCCAGGACGAACGTCAAAATGAAACTGAACAGCGCCCGGCGCGCAAGCCGGTGAACCGTCTCCCGATGCATGGGATGTCCCGAATTCATTTCAATCATGGAGTTTGGGTTTTCATGCACCCGCCGCCGGCGACGAACATCGGTCTCCGGCATTTATTTCAGCATTTCGTCCAGCGTCGGATTCATTGCGTCCGCCCAAATCTGGTAGCCGCGCTCGTTGGGATGCAGCAAATCCGGCATGACGTCCTCGGTCAGCACTCCGTTTGCATCCAAAAATTTCGCGCCGATGTCGAGGAACGTCACCATTTTGCCATCGGCCAGCTTCGCAATGGCCGGATTGATTTCATTGATCTGCGCCTGCTGTTCCGGCCCGCCATCGCCGCGCGGGAAAATGGCCAGCAGCAGAATCTTGCTGTCCGGCAATCTGGTGCGGATGTCGGCCACCACGGCCTGCACACCGGCGATGGTTTCGGGAACGGTGTTGCGCGGCGTTTTTTTGTCGCGTTCCTTGCCGGTGTTGTTCGTGCCAATCATCAGCACGACGAGTTTGGGCTTGATGCCGTCCAGCTCGCCGTTGTCCATGCGCCAGAGAACGTGCTGGGTGCGGTCGCCGCTGATGCCGAAGTTCGCGGCGTGGCGCGGCGCGTAATACTTGTTCCACACGTTCGAGCCGCGATTGCGCCAGAAATCGGTGATGGAATCGCCCATGAACAAAATGTCAATGCCACCCCGCTTCGCCTCCGCCACAAAACCCTCATGGCGCTTGACCCAATTCGCATCGCGCGGCACGGGATTGGTGGCCGTGTTCAGAACAACGACATTTGTGACGGTGACGGCAACGTTTCCCTGCGCGAACAAATCGCCGGCGGAGACGCAACCCAGCGACAGCAATGCCGAAAGAAGGATTCCCCGCGAAACCGTTTGAAACCGTCCGATGATTGTTTTCATTTGTGACATTTGATTGATGAATGTGTGTTAAACAATTTATTGCCCGGCGGAAACGCTGACTTCAATCGGCGATTGGACGCCCTGCGCGAATTCATCCACGTATTTCTTCCAGGCGTCCGCCGTGGTGATTTTTCCCGCCTTGTCCCAAGCGTTGCCGGCCCAGTAATTGATCGAATTGTCCGGCCCCGCGTTCACGAGCAGCAGGTCGTTCAGCTTGTCCTCGGCCTGTTTCACAAAACTCTTCGGATCCACAATCGCCGCCACGCCCTGCATTCCACGGTTTTTCTCCATCGGCTCCCAAATCGCCAGCGTGCCGTTCGCCGCTTCAACGATTTGTTCGCCTTTGACCTTCTTCAGGCCGACCGCCGCCGTCAACGGCGCGTTTTTGTTTTCAACCGGCTTGAACGTGACCTGGTAATGGTCCATCTGGCTGCCGGCGTCGAGCGAAATGCTCATCGTTTCCGCGACCTGCAATCCGTTCACGTCGAACGCGTCGTAATCCAGCTCGAACAGCACGCGGATGGGGCCGCTCGCCAGCGTGCGCGACATCACAAAGTTTTTCGAGACCCAGAGCTTGTCATCCGCCCAAAGGCCGTTGCCGCCATCGCCGCGCGTGATGCCGGAGCTGTAATCATCGCCGCCGTTGTCGGTCATGGTGTGATAAAACGTGTCGCCCATCATATACCATTCGTTGACGATGAGCCTCGGCGTCAGTTTCGACCAGATGTCAATCCCGCTGCTGGTGAGCGGCTCGCCCTTCCACGTCTCCAGCCCCTTGCCGAAGGCGCGGTGCGCGATCAAATCGTTCTCCCATGCGTAATCATCAAACCGCTCGCGCACGAACCGGCCGTAAACTTTGTAATCCTCCGGCTTGAACTGCTGCTTCTTGCCGGCGGTCACGGTGAACGTGTTGGTCGCGCCCGGCGCAAAGTCGCTCTGAAAAATGACGATGTCCGGCGTGTGATACTCGTCAAAATCCACATCCACCGCCTGACATATCAATTCCCTGCCGGTCGCGTCCGCAACGTGGATTTTGTTCAGATTGGTTTCGCCCAGCGGCGCGAGCTGCGTGGCGGTCAGCTCAATCGTCTGGCTGGCGCGCGCGACGGGCAACCGGTTGACGGCGGTGACGGTGAGCGAACCCACCGCCGGGGACAGCATCGGCAGCACGGCAAGCAACGCGGGAATCAGAATTTTTTTCATGGAATTGATTTGTTGGACAGCGGCAAGGTTTAATTTTCCACCGCCAAAGGTCAAGCCTGCGGTGAATCGTGGCGGCTTCCGGCAGAAAGCTGCATTCTTCATTCCGGAAGGTTTGCAGCGCTCTGCCGGGACGCCGTCACGGTGGATGAAATGCAAATAATCTGTTCGCTTTTCCGGCCAGTGTAAATATACCTGTAAATGATGAGCGATGACATGACGCTGCTGCGGGAATATGCCGGGTGCAATTCCGAGGAAGCTTTTGCCGCGCTCGTGTCACGCCACGTCAATCTGGTTTATTCCGTCGCCTTGCGCCAGGTCCGCGACCCGCATCTGGCGGAAGAAATCACGCAGGCGGCCTTCATCATCCTGGCGCGCAAGGCGAAATCGCTGGGGCCGGAAACCATTCTGCCCGGCTGGCTTTGCCGCACGGCGCGCTACGTTTCCGCCAACGCATTGACCACGCAACACCGACGACAGCGCCGCGAACAGGAGGCATTTATGGAATCCACCTTGAACAGCGGCTGCGACGCCCCGTCGCAACCGGCTGATGAAAATGTCTGGCGGCAAATCGCGCCATTGCTGGACGATGCGCTGGCCCGACTGGGACAAAAGGATCACGACGCGCTTGTGCTCCGGTTTTTTGAAAACAAAAGCCTTGGCGAAGTCGGCGCGGCCATCGGCGCAAGCGAAGATACGGCGCGGATGCGGGTCAACCGCGCACTGGAAAAGCTGCGGAGGTTTTTCACGAAACGCGGCGTAAGTTCGACGGCGGAAACCATTGCCGGAACGATTTCCGCCAATTCCGTTCAAGCCGCACCAGCCGCGTTGGCAAAATCCGTGACCGCCGTGGCGATTGCCAAAGGCGCGACGGCTTCCCTTTCAACCATAACCCTCATCAAAGGAGCATTGAAAATTATGGCATGGACCAAGGCGAAAACGGCAATCGTCGCCGGGGCTTGTGTGCTGCTGACGGCGGGAACGGCAACCATTGGCGCAATCAGTCTGTATGAAAGTTTTTTCAAGCCGGAGGCGCATGTTGCAGGCATCCCGTCCGATTGGACGGTCCAACACGGCAGTCCGGATCAATGGAGCTGGTCGGACGGCCAGTTCAATGGGCATTCCAACACGGGTGACACCATGCTGCTTTCAAGCAAGGAGTATGGCAATGTCACCATCTCCGCCATCGTCAGCACCACCAATCGTCAGGCAAGTCTGGCGCTGCGAATGCAGGACGCCGCCAACGGCTATTTCGCCCTCTTTATTCCCAATGACACCCCGTGGGCGGCGAAAAATGGCGGGGGCCAAATTGTTCTGGGCAAGAGAATATCGGATCATCAGAAAACTCTGGCAACGTATCGGGGCGAATGGCTTGTCGCCGCGGGACAATCGGCAAAACTCACCTTTTCCGCCAAGGGATCAATGTTGGAAATTCGTCTGAACGATCACGTCGTTTTGCAGAAGGACGACTCGGATTTTGCCTCCGGCTCCATTGGCCTCCGGGTTTACGGTGATTCAGCCGGCACATGCGATGCCACCTTCTCGAATGTGACTTATCGTTGAGTGAAGTGCAGGTGGTGGAGAAGGTAAAAATCAAATCCGCGAATTTTGCCAATTTTCGCGAATTCAATTCGCGTTCATTCGCGCGATTCGCGGATTAAAACCGGCTACGTGCTCGCGCTCGTATATCGCCGCAGCGACTTCCGCCAGAACCATTCCGAAATCGCCGCCCACACCAATCCCAGCCCGATCAACACCAGCCACATTTTCGGCGAGGTGATTTTGTCCGCCAGCACGCGCACCGGCACGTTGCTCACCAGCAACACCGGCAGCGCAAACGTGAACACCGCCTTGAACGCCCCCTTGAACGCCTCGTCCGGCAGCCGCGCGATGTTGAACAGATTGTAGTAGCCGTAAACAATCCCCTGCGCGCGCACCGTCCAGAAGCTGATCGAGGCGAGCATGAACATCAGCGAGTAATGAATCAGCAGCCCCGCCGCGCACAGCGCCGCGAACCCGGCGAATTGCAGCGCCGTCGGGTGCAGCGCCAGCTTGTGCGCCGCAAACGTCATCACGCACAGGGCGAACGCGGCGTTCACAAACGACGGGATGTCCACCTGCCGCGTCGAGACGATGAACCGGGTGTTGACCGGCAGCAGCAGCAGAAAATCCATCTTGCCCGTGCGGACCAGCTCCGACAGGTTCGTGCAGTTGACGAGGAAGAACGCCTGGTAGATTTCCTGGATGAAATTGCTCGTGCCGGTCAGCAGCACCACCTGCCACGCCGTCCATGTGCCGACGGTTTTGGTTTGGGAAAAAATGACGCCGACAAAAGCAAGCTGCAATCCGAACCAGGCCAGTTCGACGATGATCCAGAGCAGGAAATTGCCCTTAAACGACATTTCCCGCGTGACGGAAGTCCGCCACAGCGCGCCGTAAATCGTCAGATAACGCCTCAAGTTCATTTTTCAGCCTCCAAACGCCGCGTATTTCCGAATGCCGCGACTCCACATGAACCGCGCGGCGCGATAGGCCAGCAGCAGCCAGAGCAGTTGCATGAGCAGGCCTGACCAGATGCCCGCGCCGGCAATTTTGCCCATGTAAATGCCGATGGGCACGTATAGCATGGACGGAAACGGCGTGAAAAACAGCGCGTGCTGGAGCGCGGGCGGCAGCAAGTCCAGCGGAAAAAGATGCCCGCTGGCGATGAATTCAAACGCGAACAGGATGAAGATGAACGTGGAAATTTCCAGCATCCAGAACGCCAGCATCGCCATCGTGTAGGAGATGAAGAATTGCAGCAGTGCCGTCAGCACCAGCGAAATGGCGAACGCGCCGAGCGCCAGTCCGCCCGCCGGCATCACAACATAGCCTCGGAAGCAGAAAACAAACACCGCCAGCGGCACGCACGCCATGGAAATGAACGCGATGCGCCCGGAAAAAAACAGGCACAGCCGATACCAGAGATAATCAATCGGCTTGAGCAGAAACTGGCTGATGTTGCCCTCGCGGATGTCGGCGGCAATCTGCCAGTCGTCCTCGTTCACCGCCGTCAGCACGTCCACCACGGCGACCATCATGTAGTAGAAAATCATTTCCGCCTGCGTGTAGCCGCCGAGAGCGCTCCCCTGCCCTTTGCCCGCGTAAATCGTCCGCCAGAGCGAGAGCATGGCGAATAGCGGGATGAAGCTGAACAGCGTCCGCGCCAGATAATTGACGCGGTAAGTCAGGTTGTTCTGGATGCCGATGCCGATGACGTGCCAGTATTTTTTCATCCGTGCGCCGTCAATGAAGCACAGCCGACGGCAACTCTCAATCCCCAACCAACGGAGAAATCGAAGCATCAAGGCACGTTCATCGTCCAGCCACCTGATGCCAACGCCTGCCTGTTCCTCCGGCATCGGGGCGAATTGACGTGAATTTCGGTGCGTTTAAAAAATCCAGGGAATGAGGCGTTTGGTTCGCCGCATATAGTTGCGGTAGGGTTCGCCCAATCCCCCAATCAAGGCCTGTTCTTCAATGTGGATGCGCCAAAGCGTAACGGCGCAACAGGGCAAGAAAATGAGCAGCCAAGACGCCCAGTTGGGAATGCACAGGGTGAAACCCAGAAGCGCCAGCAGACTGCCGGCATAACTGGGATGGCGGATGAACCGATACGGGCCGGAATCAATGAGCCGATGGTCGGTGGCGATGGCGACGTTTGTGGTGAAGAGGCGCCCGAGATAAATGATCGCCCACCAGCGCAGCACCAGACCCGGCACGAACAGACACCTTCCGATCACGAGACCGATTTCGCCCAAATGGATGTGGAACGCGGGCAGCCGATAAGCCGCCACCACACCCAAAGTGCAGGCGACCACGTTCACCACAAAGATTAACTTCAGGGAATGTCGGTCCTTGGAGACGGCATTGGATTTGGAGCGCTTGAAAATATTGAGGAACAGTTCTGAGATGCCCCAAAACATCATAAGGATTGCCGCCGGAGGCCATCTCTTCAATTGTCTCGGAGAATAATTGGAAATTTGCGGCACCGGTGGAATCCCCTTCGCGTCCTCGATTATTTCCGTCGGCGGGTTCGCTGTTGTGGCCCAATAATGTTTTGCCGAAAGCACGGCAGCTTCAACCGCAATGTTGTTCCAATACTCGTGGCTGGTGAGAGCGGTGTCCGCCACCAAATGGTAAAACTCGCGATCCAGCACGGACATTTCAATCCATTCGAACTCCAGAAACTGTCTTTCATGTCGCTCCGCGTTGCTGGTGCCGTTGACCTTGCCGGCAATCCGGTTGGTGCCGAGATACATCACGAAACGCGCCGTATTGATAAGCCGTTTCATCTGGAGCCGCGTCGGGCCGAGGTTTGCCTGGAAGGCGCGGAAGATAAACATATCGTAATCTGATTCGGTGGTGACTTCCGGCCAGTCGGCGGGGTCTCGCGGCGCCACGTAAGTCCACTGATAGCAAACACGGTCGTGGGCGCTTACCGCGAGGGCGCTGGAAAAAAACCAGTTCGCAGCGTCCGCAGTGATTTTTTCATAATAAGCGGTGTTGGTGTTGCCGTCGTGGAGCAGACGATGGCATTGCGCCAGCCGGAGCAATCCGCCGACGATTGCCTGTTGTTGATTCCACGGCACCGGTCCGCTGTCGCCGCAACATTTGAAGTAAGCCGGTGAATCGGGATGATAAAGCCGGTAGCCATCCCTGATGCTGCGGACGAACCACGGGACGATGGTCGTTTCGGCACTGCGCTGGCATTCGCGGACATAAGTTTTGGCGCGGTCGAGGTAGGTTGCGCCAAAACCGAACCGGTCCGGCGGGGCGGGCAGATTCCAAACCGCCGGGTCTTCCAAAATCAGTCGCGCGGTGTTGACAATGTGCTCGATGACGTCGCCATTTTCCGCGCCAGCGTGCAATGCCTGGACCTCGTTGGCGTCCTTGTTCGGCCAGCACAGATCACGTTTCCCGGTCCAGATGATGCGGCCATTGGTCGGATCATTGCGCGCATGGAGAAAGGCGTCCGACCAGGCAATTGCCATATCCAAATCGCGCCGGTCGTGTGTGAACGAATAAAACGTCTGCATGCCGTGGAGCCGCGCGCCGTCTTTTTCATCCACCATGAGGTTGCCGATGTTGCTGGTCGGCGGCGACGGCAGGAAGTTGAGCTTGTCAATGAACGACCGGTATTCGTTGGTGGTCACATCGCCGTCCAATCCTTCAAGGACCATGTCCCGGTCTTCGGCCTGGGCGCGACCCATGCCAATTACAATCGCCAGCAGCAGAAATGAACACCGCCATTTCCCAAAATCAAAACGAAAGGTCATATACGACAGGTGATGCGTCAGGTTGATTTAAATGCAGCGGGAAATCAATGCCATCGTATCGCATGGTGAATGGCAAGGCTTGAAACTCTCCATCTTGACCGTGGTGAACATGAGCTTTAGGCTGATTCAATGTCGAACGCGCCGCAAAAGAAAAAACGCAAGGCCATCATACTCGGCGTCGGATTGGATTCCGACGGCCACAAGCGGCTTACCACAGGCGAAAACTTTGCGCTGGTCGGCGGCTCGGAGGAAACGCACGAGGTGATGACCGAGAAGGCCATCAAGATCAACGAAAAGCTCAAGGCGCGCGGCAAGCAGCTTGAGGAGGTCAGCCACGAGGAGTTCGACGACATCGCCCACGAGATCGGATTGAAGAAATTCAAACCGCGTGGAAATAATAATTCCTAGGAGCCGAAGTAACGAGGCTCGCTTCAAGTCTGGATTGGGTTTTGGAATGAGCCTCCCTGCGTCGGCTGCTACGCCAGGTTGATTTTTTCCAAAGCTGCACGGGTCTTCTCCGGCGTTTCGTGCAAAATGGCCCGCCAGCCGCGCGCCGCACCGGCTTGGACGTTTTCCAAACGGTCGTCCAGATAGATGATGTCCGCCCCGCTGCGCCCGCATAATTTCTCCATCGCCGCGTAGATTTTCGCATCGGGCTTCATCGCGCCAACCTCGCAGGAATAAACATAGCCGTCGAAATTTTTGAAAAACGGGAAGTTTCGCCCGACGTGTTCGATGGCGAGGTCGTTGGTGTTGGAGAAGATGTAGGTTTTGAATCCGCGCCGGCGCAGTTCCGTGTGCAGCGCAATCATGGGCGGAATCTCGGTGAAGATGTCGGCAAAATAGCCGCCGAATTCCTCCATGCCGCCCTGAAATCCGACGGCATCGCGGATTTGATCGAAGAATTCCCACCGGTTGACCGCGCCGCTTTCGTATTGGATGAGCAACGGCGAGGCGCTCAAGAAGGCTGCGAGATCGCGAAGCGATTTGGTGCTGCGCGCGGCGACCTTGCGGGCGGCAATCGAATAATCGAAGTCCACCAACACCTTGCCAAGATCGAAGACAACGACCGGGTTCACAACATTTCCCTGCGGCCCTCAAGCGCGCGGCTCAAGGTGAGTTCATCGGCAAATTCCAGTCCGCTCCCGGCGGGCAAACCGAAGCCGATGCGGGAGATTTTCAGGTCTCTGCGCGCCAGGCGCCTGGCGAGATACGCGCTGGTGGCATCGCCTTCCACGTCGGTGGCCAGGGCGATGACGATTTCGCGGATGGGTTCGTGCGCAAGCCGTTTTTCAAGCTCCGCAATGCGCAAGTCTTCCGGCTCCACGCCGTCAAGCGGCGAAATCCGGCCGCCGAGGACGTGGAACTTGCCGCGAAAGGCGTTGGATTTCTCAATGCTCAATATATCCACGGCGCGCTCGACCACGCAGACGAGCGAGGCGTCCCGGCGCGAATCATCGCAAATCGCGCAGGGCGATTTCTCGGTGAGCGCGCCGCAGGCGGTGCAGAACTGGATTTTTTCGCGGGCCAGCAAAATGGCATCGGCCAGTTGCCTGACGGCGGCGCTGTCGGACTGGACCAGATGCAACGCCATGCGTTCGGCGGAACGCGGCCCGATGCCGGGCAGCTTGTTCAGCGCGGCGATCAACGCGGTGATGGAATCGGGGAGCATCGTGGTTCGTTACAGCGTTGAATCGTTAAACCGTGAATCGTCCGGCAGGCAGTCCGATGCAATGATTCAACAATTCACGTTTCACGATTTCATCCAAATCCCGGCAGGTTCAATCCCGCCGTGACCTTGCCCATTTCGGCATTCGCGATGTCTTTGGCCTGGCCAAGCGCCTGGTTCGCGGCGGTCACAATCATGTCTTCGAGCAACTGCGCGTCGGCGGGATTGAGCGCCTGCGGGTCAATCTTGATGGATGCGAGCGAGCCGTCGCATTTGGCAACGGCCTTGACGGCGCCGCCGCCGCTGGTGGCCTCCACGGTGCGCGCGGCGAGCTGCGCCTGCACCTGTTCCATTTGCTGCTGCATTCGCGCAGCCTGTTTCATGAGTTTTCCAATGCTGGACATGGTTTGTAGTTCGTTGAATGGTTGAATCGCAATGAGAATCAGGAGCGGACTTCGATAATCTGGCCTTTGAAAATCTCCAGCGCCTTTTGAATGAGCGGATCGTTCTTGAAATCGTTTTTATTGAAGGCAACTGGCGCTGATTTTTTCTCCGGTGGCGCCGTAGCAACTGGTTTTGCCGAGAGCGGTTTTGGGACAGGTGTGACAACAAGTGTGCTTGAAATTCCGGCAGTAAGGGTTGCAGCAACTTCAGGAACAAATAGCGCCTCGGCCTTCACAAACTTAATCTGGCAGTTCGCATGGCCGAGTTCGGCGAGCTTGGTTTGCAGCAAGGCGTGGTTGCGCGCGTTATCCACAAGACCAAGCTGGTCTTCAAATTCGGGATCAAATCCGACAATCAAAAGGTTGTTTTGAAACGAAACAGGTCGGGCATTGATAAGATAACTGCCAACAAAGCGACTCGCTTGCGTGACAGCTTCACCAAGCTTCTTCCAAATCTCCGTGAGGTCGGCAGAAATCGGCGCGGTCTCCGTCTGCGCGGTGGGCGTGGCAATTCCCTGATGAGCAGCAGGAGCTTTTGCAACAGGTCTGGCGGCAGGTGCTGCGCCCGGAATGGCTGCGTTCGCAGGCACATTGCCTCCGCCGCGCAACTGGTTGAGCTGCTTCAACACCGCGTCGAGAGGCATCGCGCCGCGCGCCTCGATGGCCCGGAGCAGGGCGACTTCAACCATGATTTTTTTTGAGGCGGCGTCGCGCAAACGAAGCTCGGCATCGGCAAATACTTCAAGGATGCGCGTGAAGGTGTCGGTGTTCGCCAGCGCGGCCTGCTCCTTGAGAGTGGCGACTTCGGTCTCGGAAACTTCGAGCAGATTCAAATCGCCGCGCGAGACCTGGAAAATGAGCAGGTTGCGGAAATGATTCAGCAGATCGGACAGCAGCCGTCCCAAATCCTTTCCATTCTGCGCCAGCTCGTTCAATTCCGTGAGCGCGGTCTGGATTTCGCCGGTGAGAACGGCCCTGCTTAATTTCAAAATCTGGCTTTCCGCAGCCAGACCGAACATCGAGAGCACGTCCGGCTCCTCGATTTTGTCGCCGCAAAAGCTGATGAGCTGGTCCAGCGTAGACTCGGCGTCGCGCATCCCGCCGTCAGCGCCGCGCGCGATGGCGTGAAGCGCAGCCTCGTCAATCTTCACCTGCTCCTGCTTTGCAATCAGCGCGAGGTGCTTGGTGATGAGCGCGCTCGGAATGCGGCGCAAGTCAAACCGCTGGCAGCGCGAAAGAATCGTCGGCAGAACTTTTTCCGGATCGGTGGTGGCGAACATGAACTTCACGTGCGCCGGCGGCTCCTCCAAGGTTTTCAGCAGCGCGTTGAAAGCCGCCGTTGAGAGCATGTGGATTTCGTCAATGATGTAGATTTTGAACTGCGAATTGGCGGGCGCGTATTTGCAGGTGTCGCGAAGCTCGCGCACCTGCTCGACGCCGTTGTTGCTCGCGCCGTCAATTTCCAGAACGTCCAGCGAACGGCCCTCGGTGATTTCGACGCAGCGCGAATCCTTCTCGTCGAAATCAATCTTCGGTCCGCCGGTGCAGTTAAGGCATTTGGCGAAGATGCGGGCGATGGTGGTCTTGCCGGTGCCGCGCGGGCCGCAGAACAGGTAGGCGTGCGCGATGCGGTTCTGCCCGATGGCGTTGGCGAGCGTCTGGGTGACATGCTCCTGCCCGACGACCTCGGCGAACCGCTGCGGGCGGTATTTCCTGGCGATGACCTGATAGCTCATTTGAGTGCGGAATTCGGAGTGCGAAGTGCGGAATTGATTCAACCCGCGCGAAACGCCCAGCTCTGCATTCCGCATTCTGCACTCGAAATTCAAAATGCCAGGGTGACCACGGCAGATGTCGAGCAGACTACCGTTGCTGCCTTCCGGCCCTGGCGGGGTTTGTAAGTCCACATTCCATGGGCCCTGGCGGGGCAAAGGTTGCGGCAGATGGCTGACCGCTTCAAGAAGAAACGCTCTTCACCGCAAAAAAGCCGTTTGAACTTGCCCGAGAGAAAACGTGTGTTATCTTGCTCTTTCTAAATTCGTCTTCTGACGGTGGTCAGGAACACCATGGCAGAGAAAAAGAAAAACGGAAACCGTTCGGACGCGGGTGTAACCATTCAGTTACATCTGGTGGGGATCGTCGTCTTCAGCGTGGCGCTGGTGCTGGCCTCGGGACTGGCCACCTATGGCTTTGTCAAGGTTCATGGCGCCGCCGGCGGCCCAAACAATCTTCCCAGGCTCTACGCCGCCACCAATTCCAGCGGAACTGTTGAGCTCGAAACGACGAATCTTCCGCCGTGGGGACAAGTGATCGTGCGTGATATTGATTTGGAGCAGCCGGAAGAATATGCCGCCTACGAAATCAATACCAACCGCGAGGAGACATGGACGTTTGAAGGCATGAATCCCGACACCGTCCGGTCGGTCATGCAGACTTCCGGCCTGTCGGAGGAGCAGATCGGAAAGGCCCTGTCGGCGGCCTCCATGATTTACACCAATTCAAACACCGTCGTCACGCCCGGCAACGACCTGGTGTTTGCGCTGCCGCCGGACGCGCGTGCAAAACTTTACTCGCTGCTGGGACGCTTCGCCGCAAACACGATGATGCAATATCCGTTTTGTTTTCCCGGAGACGCCTTTGATGCGCGGGTTGACAAAAGCGGCATCAGTGACGCAACGCTGGCATTGCTTAAAAAAATGCTCTATCCGCGCGGTAATGCCAAATGCTTCAGCGATCTGGAGGCCGTGCTGCGTTGCATCCCAGACGAAGTGGAGCGGTTGCAGACCGTCAAGGCTCTGTCGCATCAATCCGCCGTATTGATGAGCATCCGTGTATGGCCGGACTCGGACATTGACAAGATTGTTGGTTATTGGAGCGGTCCGGCCGGACTGCGCCTCATGGACGTTCGTCCGTTTCTCGATTCCCTCAAACGCGAACCCAGCGGCGGGGCTGCCAGCATCCTCTATTTCCTGCCGCCATTCGCCCGCGCACGCCTTTACACCTATCCGCTTCCATCCCAGCCCGGCGACCCGGCAATGGACTGTCACTGGACCACGATGAATTTTTTCAACGACCCTCCCGACAACCGTTTTTCCAACCCCAAATACACCGTTGATTTCCTTCTTTCCCACTATTACAAGATCGCCAGACCCGGCATGTATGGCGACCTCATCTTTCTTCTGAACAAAAATGGCGACGCCATCCACTCCGCCGTTTATCTGGCCGACGACATCGTCTTCACCAAAAACGGCAACAACTCCGCGCAACCCTGGATGCTGATGCACCTCAAGGATCTGGTGGCCAACTACAGCGTGGACGGCGTGCCTGATGTTGTTGTTTATCGGAACAAGGATTGGTGATTCCTGCGCTGGCGGATGCTTTTGCCGTTTCGTGGGGAAAATCGTATTGCAGCATTCATCGAAAACATTTAACATGACACCCGTATGAACCAAGCACTTCAACTCGGCAGATTTTCTTTTGGCATGGGCGACCGTTTTGCCCATCAGGCCAAGGCACAACTCCAGGCGTGCATCCTCGCCGCCAAACAAGGCGTCGAAATCATCCCCGTCTGGAACAAATCCAACCGCGAACACACCATCATCGGTTCCGAACCGGCCAGCGTCCGTGCCGCCGCCCACAAGGCCGTCAAGGAACTTGGCTGGAAAAAGACCTGGCATGTGGACGCCGACCACATCCGCCTCGAAACCGTGGACCGCTTTCTCGATTCGTCCGATTTCTTCACCCTGGACGTCGCCGATTCCATCGGCAAACCCGCTCCGGCGGCGGACATCAACGCCTTCGTCAAGCGCCATCCCGAGCTTGCCGGCGAAATCGAAATCCCCGGCATCACCCGCCCGATCAAAACCACCCGTGCCGACGTGGAGCGCATCGCCGCCAAATACCTTTTTGCCGTGCAGGATGCAGGAAAGATTTACCGTCACATTGCAAAGGCCAAGGGCGCTGGGAATTTCATCACCGAAGTTTCCATGGATGAAACCGACGCCCCGCAGACGCCGCCCGAACTCCTCATCATCCTCGCGGCGATGGCCGACGAGAAGATTCCGCTCCAGACCATCGCGCCCAAATTCACGGGCCGCTTCAACAAGGGCGTGGATTACGTCGGCGATGTGGCGCAATTCGAGCGCGAGTTCAACGAAGACCTCGCCGTCATCGCCCACGCTGTCCTGCGCTACGGCCTGCCCGAGAACCTCAAGTTGAGCGTCCATTCCGGCAGCGACAAATTTTCAATTTATCCCGCCATCCGCGCCGGGTTGAAAAAATTCAACGCCGGACTCCACATCAAGACCGCCGGAACCAACTGGCTGGAGGAACTCATCGGACTGGCCGAGGCCGGCGGCGACGCCCTGGCCCTCGCCAAGGAAATTTATTGTGACGCGCTGGATCATTGCGCCGAGCTTTGCGCCCCCTACGCCACCGTCATTGACATTGACCCGAAGAAACTGCCATCGAAGGAAACCGTTTCCAAATGGACTTCCGCGCAATACTGCGCCGCCCTCCGGCACGACCAGAAATGCAAGGAATACAATCCCCATTTCCGGCAGCTTCTTCACGTCGGCTTCAAGATTGCCGCCAAGAAAGGCGACCGCTACCTCAAGATGCTGGAAGCCAACGAAGCCATCGTCGGACGGAACATGACGATGAACCTCTACGAACGCCACCTCAAGGCGCTCGTCCTTTGATAGCGGGTTAGTTCCAGCAACTGCCAGTCTGGCCGAATGACTTGATTCGATCGGAGATAGACCCCTCCGTTCCCATATCCCCTATTGGGGCTATTTGAATGCGTGTTGGCTGGTGGGGAACATGACCTTTTCGTCCGGGAACATCACTTTGCTCCAAACGAACATCACTTCCCTGCCCGGGAAGATGTCTTCCCGGCCAACGAACGTCAGTTCATTTCAAATGAACGTCAGTTCGATGCCGGGGAACATCAGTTAGCTGACCGGGAACTCATTTTCCTTTTCGAAAATGACATGGCACGGAAACTGCAAATTGTCATTTTGCTGGCAAACAACGTGGATTAGCAAAAAGCACAGGGTGTGCGCTCAAACGCACATTTCCCTCAACGACGGAATAGGCATAAAGTGGCCGCATCCAATTGATGCCGGATCGGCGAATCCGTTTATGTCCATATCCTTGAAACAAAACCCGGATAGGAAAATCAGGAAGTCGAAACGCAATTCCATTCAATTTCCATGCCCACCCACATCGGCAGAACTGGCGATGGAAATATCATCGGAGTTGGCGATGGCGGCGATTTACAGGAAATCCTATAGTTGCCATACAAAGCCATTAAGCGGGAACGCAAACCGCGAAGCGTTTGAACAGTTACGATTGGTGGTGTTTTGAGAGCCATGAAGGGAGGGCAAAATATATGAAAACCACACGAAACCTGATTCAAATCTGCTTGCAGTGCGCGGCAATGCTACCCGGCGTGGCGCGGGCACAGTTCCAATTCACAATCCACAATGACAGTTCGCTCAATCTCTACCAATACATCGGTTCCGGCGGTGATGTGATCATCATCCCCGACGCAACCCATGGTTGTGATGGCCTTGTCGCTGTCAGACAGAAAGGCCTGCGTGAAATTTTCCAACGTTTGCGTGAGATTCACGCACTTCGGCAATTACCAGCAATCAAAAATCCAAAAAAGTGGCAAAATCAGACTGGCACGCTTTACGCTTCAAGGAAACATCCACGAAACCAAGTGAAATACGGAAAGGAGAATTATGAAGAATAAACGAAATCTGATTCTAGCCTGTTTGCTGTGTGCGGCGATGCTGCCCGGCGCGGTGCAAGCCCAGTTCCAATTCACAACCAATAACGATGGTTCGCTCAACCTCTCCCAATACACCGGTTCCGGCGGCGACGTGATCATCCCCGACACGACTAATGACCTGCCCGTCACCACCATCGGCGACTATGCGTTTTCCTACTGCTCCACCCTCACCAATGTCACCATCGGTGCCAATGTCACCAGCATCGGGGACTGGGTGTTCTATGACTGCTCCAGCCTGACCAACGTCATGATCGGCCCCAGCGTCACCAGCATCGGCGGAAATGCCTTCACTTATTGCACCAGCCTGACCGGCATCACAATCCCCAACGGCGTCACCAACATCGGAACCGGTGCGTTTCAAAACACCGGCCTGACCGGCGTGACGATTCCCAACAAGGTCACCGTCATCGGAGACTGGGCGTTTTCTTACTGCCCCAGCCTGGCCAGCGTCACGATTCCAGACAGTATCACCAACATCGGGGTCGGTGTGTTCTATGCTTCCGGCCTGACAAGTGTGACGATTCCCAACAGCGTGACCAACATCGGAGACTATGCGTTTGAACACTGCGGCAACCTGATCAGCGTGACGATTCCCAACAGTGTCATCACCATCGAAACTGAAGCGTTCGCCTACTGCTACAATCTGGCTGGCGTGACAATGTCCAATGGTGTCACCAGCATCGGCGCAAATGGATTCGCTAACTGCACCAACCTGGCCAACATCACGATTCCCAACAGCGTCACCAGCATTGGGTCCGGGGCGTTTTCTTACTGCTCCAACCTCACCAACGTCACGATCAGCACCAACGTCACCAGCATCGGTCAAAATACGTTCGCTTCCTGCATCCGTCTGGCCGGCGTGGCGATCCCCAACAGCGTCACCAACATCGGAAACTATGCCTTCGTAAACTGCGCGCTGACCAATGTGACAATTCCCAACAGCGTCATCACCATCGGATCAGGGGCATTCTCCAATTGCGTCAGTCTGGCCGGCGTGACGATTCCGAACGGCGTCACCAACCTCAAAGACGGTGTATTCTCTTATTGTCGGCTGACTAGCGTGACGATACCCGACAGTGTCACCAGCATTGGAACCAACGCCTTTTTTGATTGCACCTACCTGACCAACGCCATCATTGGCAACAGTGTCACCAATATCGGCAAAAATGCGTTCAACTACTGCTACAACCTGACCAGTGTCACGATCCCCAACAGCGTCACCAAGGTCGGCAGTGATGCGTTTTATTACTGCTTCAACATGACCAGCATCTGTTTTCAGGGGAATGCACCGGCCCCAACAAACGATTCATCTGTGTTTTCAAGTGACTCCCGTTTGACGGTCTATTACCAGCCAGGAACCACGGGCTGGGGCGCGACCTTTGACGGTCGCCCAACCGTGCCGGCCTTCCTGCAGATGTCGTTTATTTACACAACAAATAACGGCACCATCACCATCGTGGCATACGCCGGACCCGGTGGAACGGTGGTCATTCCAGACACAATCAACGGTCTGCGGGTCAAAAGCATTGGTAGCAATGCGTTTTATGACTGTTACAACATGACCAGTGTCACGATCCCCAACAGCGTCACCAACATCGGCAGCAATGCGTTTTATTACTGCTATAACATGACCGGTATCTATTTCGAAGGCAATGCCCCACCCTTCGCCAATGATTCATCTGTTTTTTTTGGTGTAAACACGCTGATCCGTTACTTGCCGGGAACAACGGGCTGGGGCGTGTTATTTGACGGCAAATTGACCGCGCTTTGGATGCTTCCGAACCCGACGATTCTGAATTTCGAACCCAATTTCGGTGTCCAGACGAACCAGTTCGGTTTCTCCATCTCTTGGGCAACCAACATTCCTGTCGTGGTGGAAGCCTGCACAGATTTGGCCAATCCCGTCTGGTCAACGATAGGAACCAACACGCTCACCAGCGGCACGTCCTATTTCAGCGATCCGCAATGGACGAATTATCCCGACCGTTTCTACCGTGTCCGCTCGCCGTGATTTTCGTCCAGGCTGGCCAAAGAAGAAATCGTATCTTTGTCGTGTGCGGCGGATGCCAACGGTGCGGGATGGAGTTTTCGCCAATTGCACATTGAAGTTTTGCGCACACTGGATTATACCGTGTGGAAATTGCACATGAAAATGACACGCCTCCTCCAAACCCTGATTTGTTTTGCCCTCCTTTTGACGCTGGCCATCGGCTGCCGCTCGGCGTATCCGGGCAAGGCGGCCTACAACGTCCGCGCCTTTGGCGCCAGGGGCGACGGCAAGACGCTGGACCACGCAGCCATCAATCGTGCGATTGATGCCGCGGCGCGGATGGGCGGCGGCACGGTGGTGGTGCCGCCGGGCGTTTATCTGTGCGGCTCGATCCATCTCCAGAGCAACATCCATTTTGTCATCGAGGCGGGCGCGACGATCCTGGGCGCGCCGCAAAAGCTGAACGCCTATGACCTGACGGAGGCGTGGACGAACAACCCGTATCAGGACGGCGGGCATTGTTATTTCCATAACAGCCTCATCTGGGGTGAGAACCTGACGAATGTGTTCATCACCGGCCAGGGCACGATCAGCGGCGGCGGCCTGGTGCGCGCCGACGGACTGCTGGACCGGATGTGCGGCTACAAATCATGGAACCCGACCAATTATGTGCCGGTGAAAACAAATTATCCGCCGGTCCGCCTCGGCAACAAGGCCATCGCGCTCAAGCTGTGCCGGAACGTGCTCATCCGCGATGTGACGATTTATCACGGCGGCCACTTCGCCATCCTCGTGACCGGCTGCGACAACATGACGGTGGACAACGTGACGATGGACACGGACCGCGACGGCATAGACATTGATTGCTGCCGCAACACGATGGTTTCCAACTGCCGCATCAATTCGCCGAATGACGACGGGCTTTGCCCCAAGAGCAGTTTCGCCCTGGGCCGGAGGGTGCTCACCGAAAATCTGACCATCGTGAACTGCCAGGTGTCGGGCTTCGAGGTGGGCACGCTGCTTGACGGCACGATGAAGCCGAGTCCCCGGCACAACGGCCGCATCAAGTTCGGCACGGAATCCGCCGGCGGTTTCCGCAACTGCACCGTGGCCAACTGCACCTTCCGCAGTTGCAAGGGACTGGCGCTGGAGGAAGTGGACGGCGGCATCATGGAAAACATTTCCATCAACAACCTGACGATGACGGACGTGCCGGATTACGCGATTTACATCACCACCGGCAAACGCAACCGCGCCCCGGTGTCGGAATTGCCCAGCGTGTGCCGGAACATTTCCATTTCCGATGTCATCGCGGACGGCGTGGGCAAGGCGGCCAGCGTGGAACTTTTTGGATTGCCGGATCATCCGCTGGAAGGCATCCGGCTGGACAATATCCGCATCATCAACAACGGCGGCGGCGTGGCGACCAACGCCATCCACATGCCCAGGGAACTGGCCTACGATTATCCCGATCCCAGCCGCGAAGGCACCATGCCGGCCTACGGCATCTTTGCCCGGCACGTCAAAGGTCTGGAACTGGCGAACATCAATTTCAGCATCAAGACGAACGATCTCCGACCGGCCATCATTTGCGCGGACGTGAACAAGCTGGAGATTGACAACTTCAAGGCGCAAGTGGCCGATGGGGTTTTGCCTTCGGTTCTCGCGGACAACGTGACCGGCGTCGTCATCCGCAACTCGCCGGTGCTGGAAAAATAAATTCGACAGCATTAACTGCGGATAAACCGGCACGGTGCCGGTCGGCTGCCCAGGAACAATTATTACGGCGAACGGACGCGGTAGAATCGCTGCGGAAAATTTGTCGCCGCCGGATCGGACACTACGAACGGTCCCACGGGTGCCGTGCCGCTGCCCACCACCGACCAAGTCGCAACCGGTGTCAGAAGGTTGGTTGTGGCCAGCAGGGTGAAATTTTTCGTCGGCGCGGCACTCAAGGTAAGCAGGCTGCCCCGGCTCGAAGTGAATGTCACCGCACAAATCGCCGGCGGCGGCAGCGGGGTGAAGCTCAACCGCAACGCCGGGTCGCCCATGAGATTGAACATGCCCGACGGCGTAAAATGCGGTGTCTGATTGAAGTCCTCCATCGCGCCGCGAACAAAATCGCCGAGCCGTCCGGTTGAGCCGTCGGCGAGACTGCTCATGAGCGACGTATTTAAATCCAGAGCCTCATAATCTATCGAAAATCCTGACGCCGACAGGACGGCTATTGCCCCTGAATTGGTGGCGTCCATGAATGCCTGTCCCAAGCAGACGCTTCCCGGCTGCGCAAAGCTTCCCGCCAGACAGGTGATTCCCGCGATGAATGGGAGCCGCGCGCCGTTGTTGAGCGCGCCCAGATCGGAAATGGACAGGTAGCCAGGCGTGCTGGATCCGAATTGTGTGGAAGCTCCATGACCCAGATAACACATCAAATCCTCCCCGGCGTTGAGGCTGGCCATGACCTGGTTGTGCATTTGCGCCGCGATCGTGGGCAGCACGGTGGTGGTTTGAAACGCGGGCGTCACGATCCCCTGCACTGCCAGAATTTCGTCCGGAAAATCTCCCGCCTGAGGATCGTCAAAATCCGCGACCAGCAGCGCCTGATTGGTCGCCGGTTGCGGCAGCGCTTCGTAGGTTATGATTTTATTGATCATCCCATCCAATTGCACCGAGTTGGTAGCGGGCAGCCGGCCGACGGCGATCTCGGGATAATTGGTCCCGCCCAGATCGCCGAATTCACTGTCCGACGCGGTCAAACCATAAAGGGTCATGATCATGAGCGGCGGCAACAGATTATCGTTCATCCCCAGAAGATTGCGGTAGTCGTAGGTGCCATTGCCGGCGAGCACGACGTAGGCTGGCGGCAATTGCCAGGCGCTGTGCGCCTGCGCCAGAAAAGTGTTCAAGGCCTCCGGATCGCACAGGCCGTAGTTGAATTCGTTGTAAATCGCCTCCAGCGGAATCACACGCGTCACCAAGCCCTGCGCGTTGCGATAGCTGGCAAGGGCAGCGGCGGAATTTTGCAGCACGGCGGGGGCGATGATCACGCAGGCCGCGCGATTGGTCGGGCTGGCCAGGCCCAGCGGCGTCACGGCCTCCAACGCCAGCGGCGTCATCAGGCTGCCGGATTGGGCCGCGGAATAATTTGCGCTGGCCGACGCCGGCACGAAGCTGGCCTGCCATTGCCCGCCGTTGGTCTCCAACAAAAGATTGGTCACCACCACCGGCGACAGCGGCTGGGTCACGTCCAGCACGGTGATGAGGTTGTTATTGAAACCGGTCATGGTGACGACCGCGTTGGAATTGGCGCTGCATTGCAACGCGCCCGCCACCGCCAGGTAGGGCCGTGGAAATTGGAGCACAAAGCCGTTCAGCCACCACTGTGTCAGCGGCGTTCCCAGCGCGGTGAACTCGATGGTGTTGTTGCCCGCATTGAGCAGGCTGGCGGGGAAATTGAAGGTGAAGACGGCCGGCACGGCGCCCGTCCACGCCCCGACCCACGCGGCGTTGGTCGTCCCGTTCACGGACACACCCACGGTGTTGGTGGTCGTGGTGGAACCGCACACCCGGACGGCAATCTGGGCCTGGGCGCTCGTGTCGCCCAGCGCGTCCAGCGGAACTGTCACGCTGAACGTGCCGCGCAAGGGATGACTGGCCACGAGGTTTGCCCAATACCAGTAATTCGAATCGGGATTCGTTCCCAATTCATAACGGCAGTAGATGTCCTGCTCGCAGTTCGTCATGGCCGGATACCAAGTGCCGCTCACCGCCGCGGGGAATCCGCCATCCACGAACGCCGGCGCCGCATTTGTCCCGTCCACAAGCCAATACACATTGTTGGTGGTGTAATTATTGCGCAACGCCTGGGCATAGAAAATCAAATCCATTCCATTGCTCCCCGCCAGCCAGCCGGCGGGCTGCCCCTGATTCAAAAGCTGCCAGTTGCCCTGGAGAATCCGGTTCTGCACGTCGTTGGTATTCACACCGATCAGCGCGGCCAGGTCCGCAGCCATGACATGATGAAGCCCGGAGTTGATCGTGGTGATCTTGATCTGCGGCCAGCAGTCAGAAGCTTGAACCCGACTCGCGGGCACGACGGCAGCCGCCACGACCAGCAGCAGCGCGTTCCAAAGAGGCGTCATACGGACGCTTTTTCCTGCGCGTTCCAACCGCGACAGCTTGATTCGCATCATCCTGGCTTGTTTTGCGGGCGGGCTTCAACCAACCGCCATGTGTTTCCGCCGGAACCACTCAAAACCCACCGCCCCCAACACCAGCAGGCCGGCCAGCGCGTTGCCCGCCTCGGGCACGCCGACGATTTCCAGTTCCGCCGGAGACTTGCCTGTTGACGTGTCTCCCACCAGCTCGAAATAGATATCCGTGTTCGCCGGAACATTAATGCCTGTCCAATTGCCACTGGGACCTTGCAGCAAGTATTGGACATCGCCCACATAAAGATAGGCCGTCGGTGAACCGATATTGCCATTGGCGGTCAGCGTCCAATCGAAGCTGATCAATTCCGCCGTGCCAGAATTAAGGGCGCTGACCAGCGTGTCAGAATACCCGGTCGTCGTTGACGATTTGAGCACCAATGTGGTCGAAGTGCCGGTTCCCGTGAAGGCGAACACGCCGTCATTGGCCACAGTGGTCTGCGTCCAATCGGTTGTGGCAAAAGGACCGGTGAACAACCCCGCGTGGGCTGCGGGCGCAAACCCCGCCAGCAGCAAGCCCGCCAATAGCATTCCGCACCACGACCTGATCCGATTCATATTGGTTTGTTTCATGCGAGTGTGTTGTTGAAAGCCTTCCGGTTGAGATTCAAAGTTATTCATTGCCGTTGCCTTTCACTCGGAAGAATCCGCTGGCATTCGTCGCCGGCACCACCGCCTCGGTTTCACCCGGTTGCGCGGGGCCGACCGGTATCCAGCTCGCGCCGGGACTGGTTTGAGATTCCAGAGTATAAGGCGGCTGACCGCCGACCCATTGCACCTGCATGCCGTTCGTCTGCGGCTGGATGCCGGTGATGCGGATCACACCCGCGTTGTTTGTCGTCAGGTTCACGGTCGCTGTCGCCAACACGTTTGTAGTCATGTCATTGTTCATGCCCACCAAGTAGTAAGTGTATTTGCCGGGCAAAATCGCCGTCGGGTCCGGCACTTGGTAAAGATACCCGGAAGACTGTCCACCCTGGGCGTCAACCCAATCGGGCGTCACATCGGTTGTCACCGACGACGATGCCGCCGTCCGCAAGACATCAAAGTAGAGCAAGTCGAATTCGGAGAGCGTCTGCCACGTCACCTGAACCTCGCCATTCGTGTCCACATAAGCGCCCAGCCACGCCAGCGTTGCCGCCGTCGGCGGCGGGCTGTAAAAACCGAAGTCCACCACCAGATTGTCGCTGGCATCGCCGCCTGGCCCATTGGTTCCCGCGCCCAAACCGGAAGTGATCTCACCGAGGGGCTGCAAACCGATGCCCACCTGAACCGGCACACTCGCAATTCCACCGGGCAGAACCGTAAAGGCATTCATCTGCGTGTCAATGCCGTGATCCTTCAAATCTCCCGCAGTGGTCAGGTTTGTGCTCCAGCCCGTGCTGGTGACCATGCCGTTGAGCACCGCACCCGAACCGATCATGTCCACCACCACGACATAAGTTCCCGCAAACAAACCATCGAATCGGTAGTAGCCATTGGCATCTGTGTTCGTCTGGGCCAGCACACTGCCCGTGGGATTGCCCGAACCGTTCGCCGCATAGAGCTTCAGCAACACGCCAGCAATGCCCGGTTCGGCACCATCCTGCACGCCGTTGTTGGCCGTGCCGACACCCGCGCCATTGTCCAAAAACACCCGGTTGCCGATGCTGAAGGTGGGCGTGTCCAGGTAATTGGCCGTGCCGGATGAACCGCTGTTGAGCGTCACGCTGACCGTCGTCGGCGTGGTGTTGGTGTAACCCGGCGGCACCGTCTGCACCACCGTGTAACCGCTCGGCGGCAAACCGGACACGGAGAAGCTGCCGTCCGAAATGTTCGTCACGGTGGCCACCAAATTGGTTCCACCTTGATATATTTTGAGCACCACGGGAGAAACGCCACCGGTGTCCGCAGGATCGGCAATCCCATTGCCGTTCACGTCCAGCTTCACGCTGCCCGTGATCTGCGCCAGTTGCGTGTCGTAAAAGTAATTGCCGACCGAAGCCTGGCCGCTCGTCAATGTCACCGGAATCCGGCTGTCATTGGGCGGCGCGGTGTCCAAGGTGCTGATCCAGCCCGGCAGATTTGTCTCCACCACCACATAGCTGCCCGGCAATAGATTGGTAAAGCTGTAAGTGCCGCCGGCACTGGTGATGGTCGAGGCGATAGTCGCGCCGCCGGTCGTCTGCAGGGTGACCGTAACTCCCGCAATGCCGGTGGTGTCCCCGGGATCAACAACGCCGTTGCCGTTCACGTCCACAAAGACGCCGCCAGCGACACTGGCGTTGCCCCGAAAACCAAAGTCGTCCGTGGTGACATTCTGGCCGGCAGCAAGGAGGGTCGTCGTGGCACCGTCCTTCGTGGCGTCGGGATCGCCGGTGCAGATCACGCCGGCGGGGAGCGTCGAGTAATCCACGGCGATGTTGTAAGTGCCGGCCACAAGGTTCGTGAAGTCGTAATATCCGGCAGCCGTGGTGTATTGGTAGACCTCGCCGGCATCCCAACTTCCATTGCCATTGGCGTCAATGAACACCCGCACGCCGGCCAGCGGCGGTTCATTGGCCTGGGCAACGCCGTCGCCGTTCACGTCATACCAGACATAATTGCCGATGGAGCCGGTGCCGGTGTAGCCGAAATTCTGGCCGGTCACCACCTGGCTGCCGGTCAATGAAACGCTGATGGTGTTCGGCGTGGAAATTCCATCGGTGTCAAAAGTGGGCTTCACCCCGGCGGGCAGCGAATTGGTGTCCACCGTCACGGAATAGGTGCCGGCGGCGAGGCTGTTGAAAGTGTAATTTCCGTTCGCGTCCGTGGTGACAAACGGCTCCGACGATTCGCGGATGCCATCGTGATTCAGGTCGAGAAACACAATCACCCCCGACAGCTCGCTGTCGCCCGCATCGTTGACGGCATTGGCATTGGCGTCAAACCAGACATTGCCGCTCAAGCTGGCACCCACAATATTCAAGTTTGTTGAAGCCTGAACCGGGGGAACCGGATTGCCATTGGCATCCTGCGCGTAGTTGACGGCGACGGAATTAACCGTGGGACTGGCGGCGCCCACGGCGTTGAATGTCACCTGGACATTTGTGTGTGCGCTGGATGCCAGCGGGCCGAGATTCGTCCAGAGAATCACGCCACCACCCGCGCCGGCTGGCGGCACCGACGCGGAGACAAATTGCAACTGACCGGCGCTGTAATCATCTTCCAGCGGCAAGTTTGTGATGGTCGTGGAACCGTTGTTCGTCAGCCCAATGAAGAAGACCACGTTACCGCCGATGTAAGCTGGGCCGGGCACCGGCGAGACGATGCTCTTGGCAATGACAAGACTGGTGTTGATGCCCGTCACAAAAGCGCGCGACGGTCCGGCGGAGGCGTCGCCGGTGACAATGGCACTGTTGCTGAAAGTGCCGGTGGCGAGCACCGTGAAATTGACGGTCACATTCGTGGAGGCGCCAACGGCCAGAGGTCCGAGGTTGTTCCAGGCGAGGCTGACGGTATTTCCAACAACATTGGTGCTGGTCGGCGTCGCGCTGGCACCGGTAAAGGCAAGCTGGGTGTTGTTGTTGGTGTCCGTCAGGATGACGCTCGACAGCGTGGTGCCACCGGAGTTGAGCACCTGGATGTTGAACTGGACCGTTCCATTGGTTTGCACGAGGCCGCCGGCCGGACTCACCAGCGTCTTGAACACGCTGACTGACGGGTTCCCAGGAGTGGTCGGCTTGATGGTGGCAGTGGCGCTGCTCACGTCGGCGGGATTATATGGATTGGTATAGGTGACATTCAGCAGCGTGCCGGGCTGGACTTCCAGCGTGCTATCGCCAGCAACAACCGTGCCCGTGCTCGATGGAATACTGTTCGTGAAAATGCCCGTGTTCGGACCTGTCTCGGTCAGAAGAATGGTTTCCGTGTCGCCGGTGCTGGTGGTGATAACCGCAGTGATTTTATCAACGGTGGTGGCATTGGTGTTTGCATCCAGACTGGTGACCTGAACGCTGATGTTCGTGCCGGCCCAATAACTGTTGGTCTGGAAGCCGCCGGGGCCGTAAGTGAAAATGGTGGTGCTCGGCACCCCGAGATCCTGCGTGCCGACATAGATGGAGGCCAGACTTGAGTTGGTGATGCCCTCCGTGCCTTCAAAGGCATCCACACGGAAAGTGTAGCTGCCGGTCGTCGCGGGGGCGAACCAGGCGTATTCGTAAGTCTTCGAGGCACCGTTGGTGGCGACCACCTGCGCCTCCGTGAGCGTCACGTTTGACACGTTGTTCGATGGATCGGTGATGTTCAAATTCAAATGGTTCACGTCATAGGCGCCAAAAGGATCGCTGACCGTGGCGCGGATATACAGCGTCTGGCCGCTCAAGGTGCCGGCACCTGCGAGGTTCGTGCCCGACCACGGGGTCGTGTAAAGGGCCAGCGAATCCACGTTGATGATCGTCGTGGTAGGCAACGAAATGACGGAAGGACAGGTGGCGCTGTCGTAGTTAATCACGAAACCGCCGGCGGTGGTATTATTCGTCACGGCGAAGGTGATCGCCTGGCCGCTGGCAACAGTGACATTGCTGGAAAGCGTGCCGGACCAGACAAGATAATTGCTGCCGCTGCCGCTGGTCAGGAAGGTGGCGGAACTGAAATTGATGAAGTTTGTGAGACCAGGGCCATAGCTCAACACCGCGCTCACCGCCGGGCTTGCGGAAAGCGTGCCCATGTTGGTTGAAATGTAGTTGGTGATCGTCACCGCTCCGCCGGCGGGCAGCAAGAATGTGTTCGTGAACGCAGGTGTTTGGACAAAACTGGCGCTGTTGTTGAGCGCCGTTTCCGTTCCGACGCTGGAAAAGGTGGAGGGCGAACTCTCGTTGTTATATTCGGTCGCAACCCAGTCGGTGCTGCGCGCGATCTGCGACACGCGAACCTCGTCCACACTGCCATTAAAATATCCATCATTGCCGAACCATTGGCCGGCGGATATGTGGTAAGAGCCAATCCTCCAATAGCCGGCAGTATAGGCCTGCCCCATGGTGCTGTTGGTGGTTGCCTGAAGAACGCCATCCACATACAGATACAATTTGCTGGTCGTGTTGTCCCGAACACCAACCAAGGAATGCCAGGTCCCATCATTAACTGCGCTTGTTGAAATTGCCATGTTGGCAACGCCGGTGGTGATGTTCCAAGTGCCGAACCGCACCTTGCCTCCTGCTTGGAGATAGATTTGCCGGTCAGCTTGGGAAGAATCAGTGGTGCCGGATTGAAGTTGAGAAGTTTCAAAACCGACGACCTTGTTGCTGGCCCCGGTAGTGGTTTTGATCCAAGCTTGCACCGTCTCGCTGCTGTTGGTCCCGGGCGCAAACGAATTCGCCGTTGAAATATAATTTAGATTATTGCTGCTCAAGGTGAGGCTGCCGTCAATTTGGCCGGCAGCCTGCGCTGGAAGCGGCGACCCCTGGCTGCTGCCGTTGTTAGCACCAGACGTGGAATCCAGCATATCCGGCTTGGTTGAACTCGGTGTCTGACCAAGGTGCCAGACACCCTGGTAGTTGGAGTCCCAGACGGCGGTCTTGTTCTGCTGGTCCGAAGCCGAGCTGTTCCCGTAATACATATAAAGCACCGTGTCGGTCGTGTGGCTCAAGGTCGGAACCTTGACCCAGGCGACAAGCGTTCCGCTGGAGTAGGATTCTCTTTCGTAAGACAGGACGGTTACGCCGTCGCTGGCGGTGAAGAGGATGTCATTGCCGCTGGTCAGTGCGTGAGTGGACAAGCCGGTGTCGGAAGTAAGGCTAATGAGAATGGGGAAGTTCGCCTCGTCCGTGGTGCCGCTGCCCACCTTGGTGTGGTCAATCGTGATTTTTCTGCTGTATTTCCAGGCGCTCAACAGGCTGGTGTTGGTGGTCGTCGTCTCGTTCAACGCCACCGGATTGTTGCGGTCGAGGGTCTGGCCAAAATCAAGGTAAAGCTGTTTGATCGCCGACGGCGTGGTCACCGTCGCATGTGCGACGTTGCAACTGCTGTTGGCAAGGTCCACTTCCAGGGTCTGTCCGGCCTGCGCGTAAAGCGTGCCGTCCTGCTGGTTGACGCCGCTCGTCGTGGAGGATGGCAGCGGGCTGGTGTTGCGGAAGATGCCGGTGTTCACGCCCGTTTCGACGAGCGTGAGGTATTCAAAGTCGCCGTTGGAATCGTTCATCACCAGCACTTGGACGGTGTCCGTGGCGCCGGACGAGAGGTTCAACGCATTGTTGGTGACGGTGACGTAAATGCCGGCATTGGGCGCATAACTGCTGACCGGATTCCCGGAGCTGTCGGAGAAGGTCAGGCCGCAAGAAGGCGCGGGCGAATTGGACGCAATCACCGGATTGGCAGTCGAAGCCACGCCCGTCCAAAGGCCGTCGCCGGTGGCTCCGTTGACGGAATTGGTGATGGTGCCAGGCGCGTTGATGACGGCGAGAAACTGGATTTGCACCGTGTTGCCGGCCGGAATGGTGGGGATGATAATGCCGTTTTCGTCGAGCGGAAACTGGGTGAGCGCCGGCGGCACCGAGTTGTCAGCCAGAGCCGAACCGCCAATCGTGGTTGAATTGGCCACATAGGTCAGGTTTGTCGGCAGGACATCCTTCACCAACACGTCGGAGATGGCGATCGTGTTTTGATTGGCGACGTTGATGGTGTATTGCAGCGTGTCACCGACGCTGGGCACGCCGTTGCCAGACTTGTCCACGTAAAGAGCGGATGACTTGGAGATCGTGGGGGTCGGGAAAGGCAGGACCGTGAGGCCGCAGTCGAGATACGGATTGCCCGGGCCGGCGACGGAAGAATCCTCGCCCCAGACGGTGGTAAACAGCGTGCCATCCGTGGTAAAAATGCGGGCACCGGTCATGTTCTTCGTCGTGGGATTGTAAATGCGGACATAATTCAGGGCGGTGGCCGTGTAGTTGGTGTTGTATTTCTGGCCGTTGGGCGCGGTAAGCGGCCCGTTGGTCGGATTGCCGGTATAGTTGACGTAAATGGTGGTGCTCTTCATGGGCGTCGCCCAGACGGGGCTGCCGTTGGCATCGGGCGCGGGAGGCGCAATCGTGGAATCCGATCCGGGCGACCAGCCGCAAAGGGCGACGGTGGTGAGCGCCGAATCCGGCTGGAGGGCGTAACCCCAATCATGCGTCTGGTTGGCAGTAGCGGCGGCACCGCTGTCATTGGCGCCCACGGCATAAAAGATCGTGCCGTTGGTGGTGAAAAAATTTGCGCCCGAGTTGAGCGGCATGGGGAATTTGTAGTCGCTGCCACTGTTGGTGACCACAAACGAGCCGGATCCGGCGGAGGTCTGATACTGCACTGTGATGTTGGTCTTGTAGGGGTTGAAAAGGAAAATGTTGTGAACTTCCGAGGCGAGCGTCGTGCCGGCGGCGGCATGGTAGCTCGAGTTCCAGACATTGAATGGGCGGATGGCAAAGGAGCGGGACTGGTAGGTGGAGCCGATGCGACCGGTGACCTCATGCACCTGAACCGGCTGGGAGGAGCTGATTTGGGTGCCAGCTCTGACATTGGGAACAACCAGGTTCTGGCCCATGCTCAACGTGTTGGTCTGTTCAAAGACGCCGTCGCCATCAAGATCAATCTGCACCACGGTGCCGTTCTGGGCGGCCATGATGTAGGCGGCGCTGTAGGAAAAATTCTGAATGGCGGCATTGACGTTGGTGCCGATGGGCAACATGAAATTCGTGCCCCAGTGCGAGGTGTCATAAATCTCCGAGGCGCTCACGAGCACGGTGCCAGGCGTGACCCCCCAGGCGGCGCGCGTCATCACCACCGGCTTGGTGGCACCGATGCGGTCGCGTCCGTCGTAGTTCGTCACCGACGGATTGCGCGGCAGCGTGACGATGTTGGTGAGCAGAATCACCGCGCCGGCGGGCAGGATGTTGCTGGGATAACCGGGTGCCGGCGTGTTGAGATTGCCGTCACCCCAGATCTTGGTGCCGGGCTGGGTGGAATTGTTGAGGTCGTTCTCGTAGCCGTCTTCCCATTGGTCATAGACGATGACGGTATTGGTCTGACCCACAACGATGGCGATGGTCACTTTCATCGTGTTCCCCACCTTCGTGCCGGTGGAGTCAATCGTATTCATCGAAGTCTGGAGATCCTGTTCCGGCAAGGGAACAAAGAACTGCTGGACGATGGGTTGAGACAGCGCGGCTCGGGCGATGCCAACCGGCAGGCAGCACAAGGCCAGCACGCACAAAAAGCCAAGTCCGGCGCCGCGGAGAGGAATCTCCCGGCAGACTGACGCACATGGGAATATGTTTTTCATAAGGTTACCGTAGCGCTTGGTGAGGCAAGACATCTTAAAGCACAAAGGGCGCAAACCGCCTCGCAGTTCGCACAACAAGGAAAGCCAAACCATTTTGTCCATCTGAGCTCCAAACATTCGGAACTATTATAGTTATCATTATTCAATATGCAAGCGCCAATTAATGAAAACAATCCCAACCGTTGAAATCAAGCGGCGAAATACTAGCGATACCCAGGGCGGTCTGCCGTTGCAAAATTAACAAATAACGTTCCGGCAGCGGAACATGGAATCAATTCCCAAATCAATCGCGCGGATTGAATCTGGAGTCGCGCTTGAGATGTTCCCACAATTTCTTCTCCGTGTCGGTGATTTTGGCCGGCACGACTATTTTGGTGATGACGAACAAATCCCCCTTTTCGCCACCGCGCTGCGGCAGGCCGCGTCCGCGCACACGAAGCTTCTGGCCGCTCTGAGTTCCGGCGTGGATTTTTATGTTCACGCGGCCGTCGAGGGCGGGAACGGAAATTTCGGTTCCCAGCACCGCCTCCCACGGAGCAAGTTCCGCCTCGTAAATCAAGTCGTGGCCATCCACGTCAAATTCCGAATGCTTCGCCAGCCGGACTCGAAGGAAAAGGTCGCCAGATTCGCCGCCGCCGCTGCCCGCTTCGCCGTGACCGGCCACGCGCAGCTTTTGTCCCTCGGTGACTCCGGCTGGGATTTTGACCTGATACGTCTCGGTCTTGACGGATCGGCCTGACGGCCGTCGGACGCTGACGGAACGAATCGAGCCGCGCATGGCTTCTTCCAGCGTGACCATGATATCGCCCTCGATGTCGGCGCCGCGCTCGGCATATTCCTCCGCCTGCTGAAAGCCGGGCTGCGCGCCAAAACCGCCGCCGCGCATCCGCGAGCCAAAAAACTGCTCGAAGAAATCACTGAAGCCAGTGCCGCCAAACTGGAATTCAACATCATCGCCGCCCTGCCCTCTTCCGCGAAAACCCTGGCCGCCGGGAAAACCTTCATGGCCGGGCGGCGGACGGAATTCCGCGCCGGACTTCCAGTTGGCGCCAAGCTCGTCGTATTTCTTCCGCTTGGCCGGGTCGGAGAGGACTTCGTAGGCCTCGTTGATTTCCTTGAATTTTTCCTCGGCGCGTTTTTTATCCTTGGCGACGTCGGGATGGAATTCGCGCGCGAGCCGACGGAAGGATTTTTTGATTTCGTCATCCTTCGCGGTGCGCGGGACGCCGAGGGTTTCGTAATAATCTTTGTATTGAACTGGCATTGCTGGCTGGAGGTTACAGATTGACGGCTGCAAGTTCAACCACCCGCCGGCCTGCAACCCGCAGTCCGCAACCTGCAACTTTCTTCGGATTACCTGCCAGCACTGTCAACAGTCAGCCATCGCGTCCCGTCCAGCTCGCCTTCGCGCCGCCAGATCCGGACGAGAATGTGCTTGCCGCCGGCCTGCCCGGACAATTTGACGGCGGCATCGGCGTCGCGCACGGGCTGGCGGTTGATTTCCAGAACGACATCGCCACGGCGCAAACCGGCCTCGGCGGCATTGGAATTTTGATCCACTTCCATGATGAGCGCGCCCTGAAGATTGGCGGGCGTTTTCAGCGCCAGTCGCGCCTGGCGGTCCAAATCGGTCACGGCCACGCCGCCGAGAGCATCGGCATTGGTTGAAGCAGGAGCGGATGGAACCTGACTGTTTTGAGCGGATTCACCGGGCAGTTCAGCCAGTTTGAAGGCGAGCGATTTGGCCGCGCCGTTGCGAATCAACGTCAATGTCGCATCGGAGCCGGGCGCGCATTCGGAAATCGCCAGTTGCAGGCTGTTCCTGTCGTCAACCTCCTTGCCGTTGAATTCGGTTATAAAATCGCCGAACTGGATCCCGGCCTTTTCCGCGGGCGTGCCGGGCATGACGTCATCCACCAGGACGCCCTTCTGGCCGGGTAGATTGAAAAATGGGGCGATGCTGGCGTCAACGTCCTGCATGTGAATGCCCAGATAGCCGCGCGTGACCCTGCCGCCGCTGATGAGGCGTTCCATGACGTGGCGGGCAAGATTGACGGGCACGGCGAAACCGATGCCTTCATTTCCCATGGTGTCGCTTTTGATCATCGTGTTGATGCCGACGAGCCGGCCTTGGGCATCCACCAGTGCGCCGCCGGAATTTCCCGGATTGATCGCCGCGTCGGTCTGGATGAAATCCTGAATATGCACCCGGCCATCGCCGTTGAAATCGCGAACATTGCGGCCGAGCGCGCTGACGATGCCCATCGTCACGCTCTGGCCGACATTGAAGGGATTTCCAATCGCAAGCACAACGTCACCGACTTCAAGCTGATCGCTGTCGCCAAGCGTGATGGCGGGCAGGCCGGTGGCGTCAATTTTCAACACGGCCACGTCCGTCAGCGGATCGGTGCCAACCACCGTGGCGGTGTATTCTTTTTTGTTGTCGGAAAGGGCGACCTTGATTTCATCCATGCCTTCCACAACGTGGTTGGCGGTCAAGATATATCCGTCGGGCGAAATGATAATCCCGGAGCCGAGGCTCTGTTCCTTGCGCGTGATTTCCCGCTGGCTGCCGCCGTCTGGTCCGTAGGGATCGCCAAAGAACTGGCGGAAGAACGGATCGTTGAACATGGGATTCCGATACAGGCGCTCGTGGATGATGTGCGTTGAGAAAATGTTGATGACGCTCGGCGCGGCTTTTTTGACAATAGGCGCATAGCTGGTGACGGCCTTGGCGTCGCGGACGACGGGTGTTTTGTCCACGGTGATGGCCGGGGCCGGATCCATGGCCCAGGCGGTGAAATAAAACAGGCAAACCATTCCCACCGCGCCCATCAGCGCGGCAAAAATCCCAACCACTGGTTTTGGCAGACTTTTCATAGGCAAACGTGCATTGTCCATTGTTGAGAATGGACAACGCCGCCGCGCAAATTGTTCAAAGACGGGCGGTCACTGCGCCGCGTTGGTCTGCGACTGCTGAAACTTCGGAAGGTCTTCCTGCTTGATGACTTGGACTTTGGCACCCTTTTTCAAGTCCTCGGCGGAGGGCACCATGACGATGTCGCTGGTCAGGGGCGGATTGGAAGAGGGCTGCGGCGCGGCAGCCTGTTGCGGCTGCGCCTGGGGATGCTGGATCGTCAGGAGTTCGACCTCAATAATCAGCGTGGCGTTGGGCGGAATGCGCGGCGAAAATCCATTGGGGCCAAAGGCAAGTTCGGCCGGGATGAACACCTGCCACTTGGCGCCGGGCTTCATGAGCTTGAGCGCCTCGCTCCATCCGCGAAAGACCTGGCCGACATTCAGTTGCAGGGGTTTGCCGGACCGGGCAGAGCTGTCCCATTCCGTGCCGTCAACAAAAGTGCCGCGAAAATTCACCGCCACGATGTCGTTGTCTCCGGGGGATTCGCCGCTGCCCCCGGCAAGAACCTTGTATTGCAATCCGTCCGGCAGGGTCACAACGCCGGGCTGTGTCTTGTTGCCGGCGAGAAAGGCCTCGCCCTCGGCCTTGTTCTTCACCAGAAGACTTTCGCGCATTTTTTGCTGCCGTTCGGCCAGCCCGCTCTGGAATTTGTTGATGAGGTCGCGCATGTCCTGCTGGCTCATCAACGTCGGCCCGCCGGATTGTCCGTCCTTCAATCCGCGCAGGACCAGCTCCGGATTCACGTCCACGCCCTGCTCCTTCCAGCGGTCGGCGAACATCATGCCGATGGCGTAGCTCAAGCGCGACTTGTCGTCGGCCAGCACGTTGGTGCCGGCGCTGGACAGAACCGGCGGAATCCGGACAGCCGGAGCATGACTGGCAGTGGTATTGGTTTTTGATGGAGCGGCGCAACCGTCCACAGCGGCTACGCTCAAGCAAACAGTCACAGCCCAGATAATGGTCTTCATGTTTTTGTTTTCGGACGGGCATTGTCGGAATTTTGTTCAAAATTGCAACCCGCTTTTCATCCGGCATCGCGCAAAAAGGTTTCTTTCTGAACAAATCACGCTACATTGGGTCGAAGCTGTGCCCATTACAATGAGCTTTTTTAAAACAAAATACTTCGCGGCCCTCGCGCTGGCCGTCTCGCTTTGCCTCGTCATCGCCGCCGGTTGCGCGGCCCCCAAAACGACCCCGGTCACGACGACGACGCCGGGCATCCTGACGCCCGGACCCAATGACTCGCGCATCGCCTACCGGACCGCGCAGTTCATGGAGAATTTGCAGTATTCCCAGCAGTCGCTCGACACCGCCATGTCCGAAAAGTTTTTTGACGGCTATGTGGGGATGCTTGATCCGCGCCGCGAAAATTTCCTGCAATCCGACATTGACGAGTTCGCGCACTACCGGACGAACCTTGACAGGCTCACCGTCGGCGGACGCGGACGCTCCGACCTCACGCCCGCCTATGAAATTTTCGCAAGGGTCGTGGAACGCATGACGCAGCACACGGATTATGTGGACAAGCTGCTCAAACAGGATCACTTCAAGTTCGACACCGGCGAACACATCACGCTCGACCGCCGCCACGCGCCGTATCCGAAGGATCTGGCCGAGGCGCAGGAGCTGTGGCGGCAGCAATTGCGTTACGAATTCCTGCAGGAAAAATTGGATCGCGAGGTGTCGCCGACCAACAGCGGCGCCATCCTGCCGCTGCCCAAATCCGCCAATGCGGAAATCACCGAACAACTGGCGCGGCGTTACAACTGGACCCTCCGCTATTTCACCAATTGGGACAGCGACAATGTGCTGCAAGCCTACCTCAACGCGCTCACCTACGCCTACGACCCGCACACGGACTATCTCAACGAGCAGCATGCGGCGGATTTTCGCATCAGCATGAGCCTGCAGCTTGGTGGCATCGGCGCGCAATTGTCCGAGGACTACGGTTACTGCACCATTGACTCGCTCATCCCCGGCGGGCCGGCGGATAAAAGCAGGCAAATCAACAAAAATGACCGCGTCATCGCCGTCGCGCAAAGCAACCAGCCGCCCGTCAATGTCGTGGACATGGAACTGCCCAAGGTCGTCGAGTTGATCCGCGGCCCCAAAGGCACGCAGGTGCGGCTGACAATCGAGGCAAAGGATGATCCGGCATCGCGCCATGTGGTGGTCTTGACCCGCGACGAAATCAAGCTTGAAGACCAGGAAGCCAAGGCGCGGCTCATCGAAATACCCGACGGCCACGGCGGAACAAACCGGATTGGCGTCATCGGCGTCCCGTCGTTTTACGCGCCCATGGATTCAAACGCGCACAATTTTGTTTCCGTGGATGTCGCCAAGCTGATCAAGAAGCTCGAGGCGGAAAATGTCGGCGGCATCATCCTCGACATGCGCAACAATCCCGGCGGCTCGCTTGAGGAGGCCATCCAGTTCACCGGCCTATTCATCAAGGAAGGCCCCGTCGTTCTCGCGCGCAGCACCGATGGACAAATCCAGGTGGACACCGTCACCAATTCCGCGGCGCTCTATTCCGGTCCGCTCGTCGTCATGATCAACCGGTTCAGCGCATCCGCAGCGGAGATCGCCGCCGCGGCTCTGCAGGATTATGGCCGCGCGGTCATTGTGGGCGACATTTCCACCCACGGCAAAGGCACGGTGCAGAGCCTCACGCGCCTCAACAATTTCATCTGGCCGGCCACGCCAACCGCCACCAACGACCCCGGCACCCTCAAAATCACCATCCGGAAATTTTACCGCATCAACGGCACCTCCACCCAGTTGAAGGGCGTCGAGCCGGACATCGTGCTGCCAGACGCCTTGAATTCCTACGCCGACATCGGCGAGAGAGCGCTCGACAACGCGCTGCCGTGTGACACCAACGCGCCCGTGGATTTTCAGAGCCTGAATCTGGTCCAGCCCTGCCTCACCGAGTTGTGCCAGCGCTCGGAAACGCGCACCGCCACCAACCAGGATTTTCAATACATCCGACAGGACATCGCGCAGTATCAAAAATTGCAGGCCGACAAGACCGCCACCCTGAATGAGCAGGAGGCCATTCAGCAGCGCCAAGCTGAAAATGTCCGCAAAGAATTGCGGGCGGCGGAACGGGCCGTGCGACCGCTGCCGGATGAAACGATTTACGACATCACCTTGGAAAATTGCGATCAGCCCGGCCTGGCCGCGCCCGAACCGATGCTCGCCACCAACGCAAATGTTTTGCTGATCACCACCAACCAGAATGGAAGTGTTTCGGCGATGACAACCAATCACGAGGTTGTCGCCGGAATCCTTCTGAATCCGCCGGAAACAAATGCGCCCGCCGCCAAGCCGCATTCCGATGCGGTCATCACGAAGGCGCAGACATTTGATCCGGCCCTCGACGAGAGCGAAGACATTCTTGAAGATTATGTTTCGCTGCTCTCGAAAAAAGGTGCTATCTTGACCACAAATCACTGAAGTTATGAAGCCGTTGATCGCACTCACCTGCGCATTGTTCGTGGCAAACAGCCTTCTGGCGGATTCTTATTCGGAGGCAATCCGACAGGCGAAAGACGCCTCCGCCAGGGAAACCGCCGCCAACCAGCAGCTCATGGACAATCCGCAGCCCGCTGCGCCGCCGCAAAACAATCCGAATCAGCCCGTTGATCCTGCGCTTCAGGCCACGCTCCAGAACATTGACAACCTGCGCAACGATTTCGTCGCCATCGGCAACGCACCCGCCGCCGATCCCCTCACCGCCCAGAAGCAATCCTTGACGAACGATCTGGCCATCGCCGCCCAAGGCGCGAAGCCGCAGCCGGCCTCCATTGCCAAGCTGGCCGATGATCTGGCAACGGCCATTGCCGGAAAGGAAAAACTCCGCGCACCGCAGCCAAAACTGGCACAGTTTGTCCACGCCGCCTTCAACGGCTCGCAGTTGACGGCGGCGCAGCAGCAGATGATTTTCAGGGGCGTGCAAAAGATTTTGACGGATGGCGGCGCATCGCCGGACGAGGCCGCAAGCGTGGTCAATGACATCAAAGCGATTGCCAGCGAAACCAAATAAACCGCGCGGAGTGGTTTGCCCCGTGTGCAAAAAGACCGGTGACTGGTTTGCCGGGAAATTCGGCCCGTTTTGCTCGCACCGCTGCAAGCTGGTGGACCTCGGCAAATGGCTGGGCGGCGAGCATGTGATTTCCGAGCCGCTCCGGCCGGAGCATTTTGAAAAGTTTGCCGACCTGCCACCGGGCGAACACCTGGACAAGCCGGAAATAGATTTTTAGCGACGCTTTGCGAGCGTCGCCTTTGGCGGTCACAGACCGCCGCTACAGTTAAAATGAAAAGGATGATTTGTTTTTTATTGACTGTGGGCTCGGTTTATTTTTCCGCGTCCGCGCAACCGACCAATTCCATGAACACAAACAAAACTGAAATCGCCGACCTCGGCGGCGGATGCTTCTGGTGCATGGAGGCCGTCTTTGAACGGCTGCCCGGCGTCATTTCCGTCACCAGCGGCTTTGCCGGCGGCACCACCGAGAACCCAACTTACCAGCAGGTTTGCACCGAAACAACCGGCCATGCCGAGGTCACGGAAATCGTCTTCGACCCCGCGAAAATCTCCTACAACAACTTGCTCGAAGTCTTCTGGCAGGCGCACGACCCGACGACCTTGAATCGTCAGGGCGCGGACGAGGGCACGTCCTACCGCTCCATCATTCTTTACCGTGACGAAAAGCAGAAGCTTGAGGCGGAAAAGTCAAAGCTCGCCGCGCAGGACAATTTCAAGCACCCGATAGTGACGGAAATCGTGCCGCTGAAGAAGTTTTACAAGGCCGAGGATTACCACCAGCAATACTTCGACAGCAATTCCAGCGCGCCCTACTGCCAGCTTGTCATCGCGCCCAAGCTGGAGAAGCTGGAGGGAAAAAAGGTGATTCAGGAAACGCCGCAGACGAAAAATTGAACCGCAGATTTCATAGAATTCACGAAAAAATGTTTTCATCCGCGTCATCTGCGGTTAAACAAAAAAAGGCGACCCGTTTCCGGATCGCCTTTTTGAATTCTGTTCGGCTTACAGCCCTTTCTTGAGCATGACCTTGATGAGGTCGCCGACGCGGCAGCTGTAACCCCACTCGTTGTCATACCAACTGATGAGCTTGAAGAACTTGCTGTTCAGCTCGATGCCGGAGCCGGCGTCGAAAATCGAGGACAGCTTGCAATGGATGAAGTCGCTGCTGACCACTTCGTCCTCCGTGTAGCCGAGGATGCCCTTCAGATAGGTCTCGCTGGCCTTCTTCATTGCAGCGCAGATTTCCTTGTAGCTCGTCTCCTTGACCGTTTTCACGGTCAGGTCAACCACGGAAACCGTCGGTGTCGGGACGCGGACGGACATGCCCGTCAGCTTGCCTTTGACTTCCGGCAGCACCAGGCCCACAGCCTTGGCCGCGCCAGTCGTTGACGGAATCAGATTGATCGCCGCGCTGCGGCCGCCCTTCCAGTCCTTCTTGCTCGGGCCGTCCACCACTTTTTGCGTGGCGGTGTAGCTGTGAATCGTCGTCATCAGGCCTTCGGCGACGCCGAAGCCTTCCTTGAGCAGCACATAAACAACCGGCGCGAGGCAGTTCGTCGTGCAGCTCGCGTTGGAAACAACATGATGCAGCTTCGGATCGTATTTACCCTCGTTCACGCCCAACACGACCGTGAGGCAGTCGCCCTTGGCCGGGGCGGAAATGATGACCTTCTTGGCGCCGGCAGTGATGTGGCCCTTGGCCTTCTCCACGTCCGTGAACAGGCCGGTGGATTCAATCACCAGATCCACGCCCATCGCCTTCCAAGGCAATTCGGCGGGCGTCTTGGCGCTGACCACCAGGATTTTCTTGCCGTTGACGATGAGCACATCATCGTCCGTCTTGTCGGCGGCGGATTTTTCCGATCCAACCGTGCCGTCGAAGCGGCCCTGGATGGAATCATACTTGAGCAAATACGCCAGGTTGGACGCCGGAACGATATCGCCGACGGCGACCACTTCGATGTCCTTGCCCACCATGCCTTGTTCAATGAGCGCGCGGAAGACCAAGCGACCGATGCGCCCGAACCCGTTGATTGCGACTTTCACTGCCATAATTTTTTATGTGTTCTAAATTAATTTGTTACGTTCAACCGAACCCGCATTATTAACCACACGCCCTCCACGGTCAATGACGTTTTTCAAAACAAAATTGCCAAACCCCGCACATTTTTTGTGCTGCCGTTATCCGCCGGATTGGCCCGCGTCGCGTTTGACGCCGCCGCGCCTCTTGTCTAATCTCGCTCCTGACAACCCGATGAAAGACAAAATTTCCCGCAAAATCCCCTCCAACGGCCGGGCTGGCGATGCGAAGAGGCCTTTCTTCGAATCGGCGAATGTATTCTTTCACAGGCCGGCAGGCGTTTTCCTGATTTGTCTTCTGTTGTTTGGGTTGACGGTTTGGGCGTTCGCTCCTGTTCTTAAAACCGGTTTCCAGATTTTTGATGACGAGGCCATTTTCCTCAAGAACGCCAATGTGAACACCGGCTTGAGCTGGCAGAATCTGCGCCTGGCCCTGTTTAGCACCGATTATTCCTATTCGTATCCACTCACCCGGATTTCGCACATGCTGGATTTCGAAATGTATGGAGCGAATCCGTGGGGACATCATCTGACCAATGTGCTGATTCACGCGGCCAACGGCGTCCTGCTGTTTCTGGTGCTGAAACGGATTACCGGCGCGTTGTGGCGCAGCCTGATCGTGGCGGCGCTGTTCGCCCTGCATCCGCTGCGCGTGGAATCGGTGGCGTGGATTTCGGAGCGCAAGGATGTCTTGAGCGCCTTTTGGGGACTGCTGGCCTTGTGGACTTACGCCCGGTATGCCGAGGAATCCAAA
>Ga0181517_10000068_pt1 | contig 129795 bp, 97 predicted proteins | sample PEATcosm2014_Bin_31_FD_119748 | JGI IMG/M metagenome (GOLD analysis project Ga0181517, IMG submission 119748) | Peatland microbial communities from MTU Mesocosm Facility, Houghton, MI, USA - PEATcosm2014_Bin01_30_metaG | ecosystem: Environmental > Terrestrial > Soil > Wetlands > Peat | place...
CGGGTTGTGCTTCTGCAACACCTTCGTGATTGCCGCCGTCAACGTCGTCTTGCCGTGATCGATATGCCCGATCGTGCCCACGTTCACGTGCGGCTTCGAACGATCAAACTTTTCCTTCGCCATGCCCCTTCAGTCCCTTCCGTTGAACTTTTTTGCTCATTAACCCCGGACGTCGCCCGAAGCTGAAAAATCAATCCGGCCCGCCTCAATAGTAGGCGTAGGCCCTGAAATACCTTTGCCGCAATTCCAGCGGCACGGCTTCAACCAACCGCAAATAACGCTCCCGGGTCAACGCCTGATCCGAGACGGGCAGCGCAGCGTACAGCGCAACAGCTTCCTTGCCCAACAAGTCCCGGTTCAAAATTGCCTCAAAGTCGCGAATCCGAAACTTGTAGCGGATGGCGCGACTGAGAAAGACTTCCACGTCCCGAGGGTCGAAGACCGCATCGATCAGAGCGTGAAGCTGCTCATACCCTTTCTCATCCTGGACCGCGATTGGCGCCTGTTCAAACTTCATTCCCTGCCCCCGGACTTGACCAACTCTACCAAGTGCCCTCAACTTTGGAGCGGGAGACGGGGATCGAACCCGCGACCAACAGCTTGGAAGGCTGTGACTCTACCACTGAGTTACTCCCGCCCGAAAAACAGCCGACAGCTAACAGCAAATAGCTATCAGTTTCTTTCCCGCCGGTGGAGGCCCAAAATGTCCATCCACCCTCTGCACTCACTGTTCGCTGTCAGCAGACAGCTTCCAGCTGAATATCTGGAGCTGATGACCAGGATTGAACTGGTGACCTCTCCCTTACCAAGGGAGTGCTCTACCAACTGAGCTACATCAGCCCTCACTAAAAACTTCGGGGCGCCTAACTACCGCCCTCATCCCCGCCGTGGCGAATTCTGTCTGCCTGGCGAGCCAACATCGTACGCAATGCAAAGCTGCCGATGATCACAATCGGGATCAACCGCAACTCCACCTGCCTGCCGCGAACGAGAACCGTTCCCTCGCCCATGGTGAACCAGACCAGCACTGCCAAACAACCATAAAGCGCCAGAGCTACCCAATATTTCCGGTCCAGTTCGGGACCTGTGCTCTGCATGCCCTTCACCTTGCGGTCGAGTTCGCGTCCGTATAAATTCATTCCGGCTGCGATCCTTCACGCATTCCAACCTTCAATTCATGGTGCACAGGGGAGGATTCGAACCTCCGTAGCTCCAAGGAGCGGCAGATTTACAGTCTGCTGCCATTAACCGCTCGGCCACCTGTGCACAACCACCCCGGCATTGATGTCCTCTCGTTTGCCCCAGCCAGCAAAGATCGCTTGCTGGGGACCCCGAAAGCCGTCGGGTACCATGCCAAACCCGCCTGCAACTCCGCTTCAACCCGGTTTCAACGCCTCATTCAGCGCATTACGCCCCACCCGGAGAATCTCCGGCCTATCGGAGCATGCACCTCAGTGGAATCACCGCGGAGGACAGGCCCAGCGCTTGAAAAACCATCAACGCCGGTCCAAACTTGCTACCGTTTCCGGCCCCGCTTGCTTTCTTGAAGTGGAGCTGGCGAAGGGATTTGAACCCCCGACCCTCTGATTACAAATCAGATGCTCTACCAGCTGAGCTACGCCAGCCCATCCCACCTTGAAATCGCCCGGAGACGCGGCATACGCACGGACACACCCCCGCTCCGCGCATACCACGGCACAGATTCAAAGGTTAGCACACCAGAACCCGCGGAGCAAACCGCGCGCGTGCGCGGCAAATCATCATTGACACTGCGACCAGAATCGATGTAGATTCCAGTGCACCCGGTAATTTCCCCACATCAAAGACCTAAAAATTGGACGTGGCATATGGAACAGGTACGGTGGATTCGTACGTGCGGATTGGCCGCAATGGCGTCGTTCCTGAGCATCGGGATGGCAGCCCAGGCAGGCGACCCGGCGACGCTGATCAAGGAAAAGCTTGTCTCCCAGATCAAGCTGACGAAGGCTGCGGCAGACCACTCGGATATCGTCACAGCCGGTGATGTTGTGGTGTTGCATAAAGATGGATTGATGATGTGCAGCTCGGCGTCATCGTATGCGTTCTCAAACACCTATAGCAATGGCGTTCTGGCTGCGACATACAAGAACCGCGCCAAGGATGCAGCCAAGTCTTTTCTGAAGGGCCGTCTTCCGTTTGGGGGCGGCGGCAGCGCCACTGACGCTGCAAATAACGGCTGCACATCGCGCAAGTTTGTTGCCGGCGAGAAGTTCTGGGTTACCGGAGTTGAGCTGCAGAAAGACGGCATTCTCGTCACCACATTCAGCGATCCCTACAACGACGTCCGCTACTACGGGGAGATCGATTTCCAATTTCCGAAGGGGCCGGTGCCGCCGGTGGATGATTTTGTAAAGACCGTTTCAGAGGTCATCACTGTGCAGCCCGCGGACGACAAGGACAACGCCGGCAAAAACGATCAGGGAGGACAGCAGGCACAGGCGGCCGCGGCTCCGCCCGCGTCTGCTCCTGCGCAGGCTCCGGCTCCGATGACCGCCATTGCGCCGCCACCCCCACCCGCCGATGCGCCACCGCCAACCATCGCGGTTGGCCAGACCAAGGACCAGGTGACTACCGCCTTCGGACAACCGGCGAGGATGGCCAAGTTGGGAGCGAAGGAAATCTATTACTACAAAGACATGAAGGTGACCTTCACGAACGGAAAAGTCAGCAACGTTGAATAGTGCGTCAGGGCATCCGGAATGGAGCACGGTCCGGCAACAGGATTGAGGTCTCGATGAAAATGCGGCTTCCTGGCAAGGTTTTGAGAAATGGATTCACAGCGGCGATTCTTGCTGTGCTAGTGTGCTTGGCCGGCACCACAGCCAGCGCTGCCGATAACAAGAAGCCAGCGCCTCCCCCCAAGGCCGCACCCGCTGCCAAGCCGGCAGCGCATCCGGCCGGAAACTCCGGGGGCGGAGCAGCACACGGGGCAAGTACCGGCGGGGCGGGTTCGCATGGGCCGACCGCCGGCGGGGCTGCTTCGCACGGACCAACCGCGAATGGCGGCGCTCACACCACGACGACCACCACCACCGGCAGCCACGGACCAACCGCAAACGGCGCCGCTTCGCATGGACCGACCGCTGGTGGACCGGCGGCACACACCGGCGCTGGGGCGGCTGCGGGTGCGCACGAATCTACCGCCAGTCATTCGGCAATCAAGAGCGGCCCTGCACCGAAGGGAAGCAACGAGCACATGACCAAGACCGGCAGCGCTGTGCGCACACGGCCCAATGGCAGGGTGAGCGATGTGCATGACGCCAAGAGGGGCATGGACGTACATCATGGGCTAGGCGGCGGGCGCAGAGTCTCGGTGGAGCGCCCCGGCCATGGACGGATCTACGCCGAGCGAGGCCGCCGAGGGTACGTTCAGCGTGGCTACAGCTATCACGGCCGCGACTTTGGCCGACGGTCCTACTACTACCATGGGCGGGAGTATGACCGCTACTACCGCGGCTACGGATACCGGGGGATGTATCTGAATGTCTACGCTCCGGGCTACTACTATGGTCCCGGATTCTATGGGTGGGCCTACAATCCGTGGGCGGTGCCCATCGCCTACGGCTGGGGATGGGGTGCGAGTCCGTGGTTCGGGTTCTATGGCGGCTATTTTGCGCCCTATCCGGTTTACCCAAGCGCCGCATTCTGGCTGACGGACTACATCATCTCGATGGATCTGCAGGCAGCCTATGCGGCACATCAGGAAGCGGGCGAGGTGAACGGCGCCGCGGCCGCGGCGGGAGGTCAGCCTGCTCTTTCGCCTGACGTCAAGCAGCAGATTGCCGACGAGGTAAAGAGCCAGTTAGCACTTGAGAACGCCGAAGCGCAACAGACCGCCCAGCACCAGGACGTAGACCCCGGATCGAGCGGGATTGCGCGCTTGCTGAGCGACGGCCACCCACATGTGTTCGTGGCCGGGGGCACCCTGGACTTGGTGGACGCCAATGGGCAGGAATGCGGAGTGAGCGACGGCGACCCCTTGTTGCTTAGCACTCCACCTCCACCCGACGCAACCACTGCGCAACTGGTGGTTCTGGCCAGCAAGGGCGGGCAGGAGTGCGCGAAGTCCAGCACGGTTACAGTGCAACTGACCGACCTGCAGGAGATGCAAAATCACATGCGGGAGACCATCGACCAAGGGCTCCAGGATTTGCAGGCCAAACAAGGCAAAGGAGGATTGCCTGCGGCGCCGCCTTCCGCCCAAGCCCCGCCGACGCAAACGGAATATGCCGCAGTTGCGCCTCCGCCTGATCCCAAGGACGCAGCCGACATCCAGCAGCAAAATCAGGAGGCTGACCAATCAGAAAAGGAAGTGACCGCCGAAGCGGCGCAGGACGGCGGAGCACCTGTAGTCGCCACTGCGGCTGCTCCGGCTGCGCCCGCGTCGGTTGAGTTGGGCCAGACCACGGACCAGGTGCAGTCGGCTCTTGGCGCGCCCACCCGGGTGGCAAACCTCGGACCGAAGGTGATTTATTACTACAACGGCATGAAGGTCGTGTTCAAAGACGGCAAGGTAACCGACGTGCAGTAGCTGGGCCGAGAACCCCAAGAACGCCCGCCGCGCTCCCCTGCGGCGGGCGTTCTTCCGTGCGGGCATCTTGAAAGAGGCTCAACGACAACGGTCTAGAAGCTGGTCGCTTATTAGTTGTGTCGCTCCTGAACGCACTCGAAGTTGTCAGCGACGTTGGTGTCCCCCTGGCCTTTGTAATGAGCCACCTTGGGATAAGCGCACAAGGGACGTGTGAGCCGGACACCTGGTGAGCCGGTCTTTGCATCGGCACCAGTCTTGCCGGTTCCAATGAGTTTCTCTGGAGCCACACCCTGCGTGACCCACCGGTCCAATGCCATGAGCACGTCATGGTCCGCATCTACGGGAGTTCCCGGTTCGGCCGCGCCATTGCCGAAATTTGTGGGGCCGGGACCACCGCCGCAATGTCCCATACCCGGCACCATGAAGAGCCGGTAGAATCCCTGAACGTCTGCGGGATTGGTTGACCGTGGATCGGGGTAACGAGCGAGAAAGGCAGTGACCTTCTCGTAGAAGTGAATCGAATCCAGCGGCGAAATGGCCGCATCTCCCCAGCCGTGATATTGAATCAGCTTGCCGCCACGATCACGGAAGGTCCGTAAATCGGGGTTGTAGGAGTCGATGAACCACGCAGTTTTCTCATCGGCGGTGCGGACGTCGCGGTCGAAATCCAGGGTGTGCCAGTCCCAGCGTGGGTCTTCGAAGACCATCTGTGAGTAGAAGCCGTTTCCAAAACCGGCTTGAATCGAGCCTATGGGAAGTTGCGGTAAGGGCAGGATCCAACCCAGCCATGCACCGGGTTCAGCTTCGGTTCCAGGTTCATAGCCGGGGTAGATTTGCTCGCCAGTCCTGGGGTTCGTGGGACCCGCATAGATTTGTTTCACGGCGTCAATCTGCGGTTGGGTAAGACAGTCTACGCTGGAGGCGCCATGGCAGAGCAGAACCGACGGATCAAAGTGACATTTGCGCGGATCTTCGATGAGGCCGTCTTTCACTCCATCCAACGTATCGCAGGCCGCCAAGGCTGCTTTCTCAATTGCCGGAAGCTGTTCGGGCGTGATCTTGCTCTCAGGCTTGGCGTTGAGCGCGATTTCATTCCAGATAAAGCCGGTGAAGTGGTGAGTCCAGTTATTGGCAGGGGCCCCGGCAATGACGCCATCGAAGTCTTCTGGATAGCGCTCCGCTTCCATCAGGGCTTCGCGCCCGCCATCCGAGCATCCCTGGAAGTAGGCGCGCGTCGCGGTTTTTGTGTAGTAGGTCTGCACGATCGTCTTGGACAGAATGCCCGTCTCGTGCAGGGCGCGATAGCCAAAGTCAATCTGCTTCTCGGGATGGCCCGCAGCCCAGCTCGGGTTCAACGACTCAAGGGGGTTCTGCACTTGATGGCCGTCGTCGGTTTCAGAAACGGCGTACCCGCGCCCCATAGGCTCAATGAGCCCGCGGATTTGAATCGAGCCCGCCCAGCCGCCGTTTCCCAACTGCAGATACTTGCCGTTCCAGGCCTCTTGTGCCGGCAACCATAACGTGAAGGTGATTTCCGAATCCGAAGTCGGGTGCGAGACCGCGGTGATCTCGCAGTGCTTGTTGGCAGGGATGCTCTCAGTCTTGGCCGGGAATCCAACCGGCACCTGAACCGGACCGGCTTCTGCCCACTTGGCGGAGACGATCGCAGCATGATCCAGCTTGAGGTCTTTCAGAGCTTCGCAACCGTTTTGAGCTACCGCCAATTGGGCGCCTGCCAGCAGCACGATGCAGCCGGTCTTGATAAGAACGCTTCGTGAGTTCATGGGTTTCCTTCCCCCTGGTACCGACACGGATCACTGCTTTTGCCCGAGGCTCCTTTTCAAATTCCGGACGCCAGACCTATACAGCACAGCACATCGCGGCTCGATGTACGTAGAGCCTGTTGGGATTCATCTGCGAGTGTCGAGAAGAAGTCTACCCTCATACGAACGAAATGGGCCACCCCGCGGATACGGAGTGGCCCTTTGGGGGTTAATGATGGAAGCCGAAGTTACTTGGCGGCGACCAGCGGACGGGTGCTGAGGCTGCCGTCGGCATAGCCCTTGGCGATCTCGGCAATCGAGACGGGCTTGTAATCGCCAGCGTGCCCGGCCTGACCGAACTGTGTCATGCGCAGGGCGACTACCTTCTGCATTGCCTCGCGGGCTGGCTTCATGTAGTCGCGTGGGTCAAACTTCTCCGGCTGGGTCCACAACACCTTGCGGATTGCACCGGTCATGGCCAGGCGGTTGTCGGTGTCGACGTTGACCTTGCGTACGCCGTTGCGGATACCGAGCTGAATTTCTTCGACCGGCACGCCCCAGGTCTCCTTGAGCTTGCCTCCGTATTGGTTCACGACATCTTGCAGGTCCTTGGGCACCGAGGAGCTACCGTGCATGACCAGGTGGGTCTTGGGCAGACGCTTGTGAATGGCAATGAGCACATCCATTTTCAGCACCGAGCCGTCAGGCTTCTTGGTGAACTTGTAGGCGCCATGGCTGGTGCCGATGGCGATGGCCAGCGCGTCTACGCCGGTGCGCTCGGCAAACTCAACCGCCTGGTCGGGGTCGGTAATGTGCTCCAGGCCCGTACCGCCTGCTCCGTGGCCGTCTTCCACGCCACCAAGCACGCCGATCTCACCCTCGACGGTGACACCGCGCGCATGCGCGAAATCGACCACCTTGCGGGTAACTTCGACATTCTCTTCAAACGTGGACGGGGTCTTTCCATCTTCCTTGAGCGAGCCGTCCATCATGACGCTGGTATAGCCCAGCTCAATGGCGCTTTTGCAGGTCTCAAAACTATTGCCGTGATCCTGGTGCATGGCAATTGGAATCTCGGGATTGAGCTCGGCAGCCGCCAGAATCAGATGAAAGAGGTAGCGGTCCTGCGCAAAGGCGCGGGCGCCGCGGCTGGCCTGGATGACGACCGGGGAGTTGGTTTCCTTGGCCGCGGCCATGATGGCCTGAATCTGTTCCATATCGTTGACGTTGAATGCGCCGACGCCGTATCCGCCCTTGGCGGCCTCGTCGAGAAGCTGCCGCATGGAGACTAGAGGCATAGGAATTCTCCTTCTTGGTTGGTCCGGCCGCCTGTGCGCTCGAGCCCTCACGGGGCGGAAATCAGCTTGTGGGGCGGCGGGAACTGCGATCGCTCCTATCCTAGCAGAAACCCGGAAACGAAAAGTGTTCCGCCGAGCACACGCTCGGAACCCCTTTAACGCCAACATGTGGAATAATCTGCCAGTGAACTCCGCCGCTACCGCCCATGACTGGTACTTGCTGGCCTGTGTTGCTGGCACGGTGCTGTTGCTTCTGCTGCTGGTGGTGAAGGTGCGGCTGCATCCGGCACTAGCGCTCTCCATCGCCGCGTTTGGACTGGGTGTAACAGCGGGCATGCCGTTGAAGCAGGTTCCGCTCTCCTTCACCGGCGGTGTCGGCACCATGATGGGCCACATCGCCATCATCCTGGGTATGGGCGCCGTTCTGGGCCAGCTTCTGGCCTCCTCCGGCGGCGCTGCCTCACTGAGTAAAGCGCTGGTGGAGGAATGCGGGCCGAAGGGCCTTCCCTGGGCGCTGCTGGGCCTGGGACTGCTGGTGGGCATGCCGGTCTTCTTTGAGGTGGGCCTGGTGCTGCTGATGCCGATTATTGTGGAAGCGGCGCGGCGCAACGGACGTCCGCCGATCCTGGTGGGCCTGCCGGTGCTGGCGGGACTCTCCGTTACACACGGGCTGCTTCCGCCACATCCGTCAGCGCTGCTAGCGACTGCCCAATACCATGCCGACATTGGCCGCACCATTCTGTGGGGGCTGGTGGTTGGAGTGCCTGCCGCCGCACTGGCGGGCCCGGTTCTGGGATGGGTGTTGATCCGCCGCTGGAAACGGCAGCAGGCAAAGCTCGCGCCGATGCCCGTCGTTGCGAGCGCGGCTGCGCAAAAGATCGAGGACAACCGCGTCGTGGGAGATTCGGCCGGGCGGGCGGAATCGAATCCAAAGGTACGGCAATCCCCGGCACCGGCCGGAGCCGTAAGGGCGCTGGTGGCCATTCTGCTGCCCATTGCCCTTATCTTTGTGGGCAGCTGGGCGGACGCGGTCACTGCGCCGGGCAGCCTCGTGAATCAACTGCTGCACCTTGCCGGCTATCCCGATATGGCCATGCTGATCGCCGCACTGGCTGCGCTGGTCACGCTGGGGAGTCACATTCAGGCGGGACCGGCGGGAAGCGACCGGCCTCACGGCCCAGACATGCTGCGCCGGTTGACCGCCGACTCGTTTGTGCCCATCGCCGGAGTGCTGGTCATCCTTTCCGCGGCTGGGGGATTGAGCGGCGTTCTGCGCGACTCGGGAGCGGCACAGGCCACGGTGGGGTTGGCGTTGGGTGCGCATATGCCACCGCTGGTACTGGCCTGGGTGTTGGCCGCCGTGGTGCGTGTCTGCATGGGCTCGTCCACGGTGGCGATGGCCGTCGCCTCGGGTGTGCTGGCGCCAGTGGCGGGCCACATGGGCGTGCGTCCCGAGATGCTGGTACTGGCTACCGGCTTCGGCTCGCTGCTGCTATCGCACGTCAACGACTCAGGCTTCTGGCTGGTCAATTCCCTCTTTAAACAGGAAGTGAAAGGAACTTTGAGCACGTGGTCTGTGCTGGAGACGGTGCTATCCGTTGCCGGGCTGGGAACCACACTGCTGCTGGCGGCCTTGCTGGGTTAAACGCAGGCAGTGGAACCAAGCTGGCTGGTGCACGCCGCTCGCGATGTCCCCGCTGAAGCCTTGCTCTACCGCATCGCGCCAGGAGTGGCCTGGAGAGACTAATATGGAACCGCAGCGCCACAACCAAGATTGAAATTCCAGGAGATTTCCGGTGAAAGCAAGACTCTGGATACTCGCCCTCGTTCTGCTCCCGTTTTCCGCCTCCGCACAGACTACCGGCAACAAGGTTGCTTCCATCCCGGATGCTGCACTCGATCCGACGCGCAACATTACCGAATGGCAACTGGAATCCGCGATTCATACGCCGCTTCCGGAAGAGTACATCTGGACTCGCGCAGATGCGGTACCGGAAAACCCGGATCTAAAGGGAAGCTGGATTTCAGAAGGAAACACGCATCTTGAGCCACACTACTTCCGCCGCTCGTTTACAGTGAGTGCCCTTCCGCAGGCGGCCACGCTCTACCTGGCGGGACCGGGCTCAGCGACGGTGTATGTGAATGGTGAAAAAATCGCGCACTTCCAAGTGAATATGGATGTGAATCTCGGTGACCGCGTGCTTGCGGTGGATGTAGCGCATGCTCTGAAGACCGGCCGAAACGTAATTGCAATCGAAGCCATCCGCGGACCGGAGGTGGGCAGCAGCGGCAACAGCAGGCGGGAAGTACAACTGACAGCAGGCAGGATCATGGCCGTGAAAATCGTTCCCGCGGCACAGGGGCTTGTTGCCGCCCCGCTCGTGATCAGCGACGTGCAGTGGAAGACAGCAGAAAAGCTGGTGAGTGAATGGCAGGCTCCCGACTTCGATGACAGCGGGTGGGAGGCGGCAGATAGCCTGGGCGGCGTTGAGAGCTCGATGGAGTTCTTCCAGTGGAATGGCGACGGGGGCATGTATGCGTGGCCCGGATACGATGGAATCTCGCCATTCCTGACCCAGTACAAGCTGGCGCCGGTCGGCCTGTTGCACGTCTACTCTGGCTCGGGCGCGCTGGAGAATAAGGAGTCTCTGATTACTCCGAAGAGCACTGCGGAGTTCACGGTGAGTGCAGCCTCAGAGCCGGTATCTCCGGCATTACAGCCGCAGATCATGCTGGACTTTGGCCGCGAGGTGACTGGGCGGCTGGAGTTTGTATCGGACTCAGACCAGCCGGCCGACGTGAATATGCAGTTTGGGGAATCGGAGGGAGAGGCTCTGAACGAGCCGTATATCGGGACCAACCCTATCCACATTCCGCCGGGTGCAACGGTGTATGGACCCAAGACCGCATTTCGCTATGCGCTGCTGCGTTTTGAGCGTGGCAGCAATGTTCGGTTCCGCTCAATTCAACTAGCAGGCATCAATTACCCGGTGAAATATCAGGGGTATTTCCAGTCGTCTGACGAGAAGCTGAACCGCATGTGGATGGTGGGCGCGTACACAGCACACCTCTGCATGCAGGACGATATCTGGGATGCGCCGAAACGCGACCGTGGTCGCTGGATGGGCGACCTGGATGTAAGCGGCCGCACGATTGAAGACGCATTCGCTGACCATTTTCTGATGGAAGAGACACTGGATCGCCTGCTGGGTCCGGCGCCCGTCACCCACCACGTCAATGGCATAGCGGGCTACTCGCCCTTCTGGATTACGGGCGAAGCGGAGTACTACCGGCACACCGGCTCAATGCAACAGCTAGAGAGTGTGCATGAGCGGCTGGTGCAGTTGCTGCGCTATATGGAGACCGAGCTGGACAATCGCAAGCTTTATGCCAACACCACCAAAACATCGGCCTATGTGGACTGGTCTCCGGACTTGAATGGCGATACTCCGGAATCGCGGATGGCGACGCAATTTGAGTTTTATGCGGGATTTCGCGATGGCATCTTCCTGCTTCGCCAGTTGCACGATACACAGAATGCAGATGCTTTCCAGAAGTCCGCGGAGGCGATGAAGGCTGGGGCGCAGAAATACCTGCTGGATGCATCGGGATCGTTTGGCACGCGCTGGCAGACCAATGCATATGCGGTACTGTCCGACCTCGCAAATCCTTCGCAGTACGAAAAGATATGGCACAACTCGCTGTCGAGCGTGGGCCACATCAAGTACAACGCGCTGATCATCACGCCGTACTACAACTACTACGTGATCAGCGCCATGGCCAAGATGGGCCACCGTGCGGAAGCGTTGGACTGGATTCGCCAGTTCTGGGGCGGGATGATCGACGAGGGCGCGACCACCTTCTGGGAAGGGTACGATCCATCGTGGTACAAGGCCGACTTTCATAGTTCACTGCAGGCCGACGATACAACCGGTTACCAGGCCAGCCTGGCGCATGGATGGTCCACCGGCGTGACTCCGTGGATTATGGAGGAGATCGTGGGAATCCATGCGCGGGGAGGCGGTTTCAGCGAGGTCAATATTCGCCCGGACCTGCTTGACTTGCAGTGGGCGCAAGGCGGAGAACCAACACCGCGCGGGATGCTGAAGGTGGAGATCCGCAAGGATAACGGCTACAAGACGACGATCGATTTGCCTCCGGGTACGGTAGCGCGAGTGTCCTTGCCGGTCTCATCGCGGAGCGAAACCATCACGGTGAATGGAGCGAAGCAAGCTGGAGAAGAAGCGGAAAACGGGCAGCGGAAGGTTGTTGTCCTGAACACTGCCGGACACTTTGAACTGATCAGCCACTAGAATTTGGCTACGATGTCAAAAAGGATGTGGGCGTCCGGATTTTTGAGTGAAGGACGCCCTCATTGATGGACTCTCTGGGAAAGGTCTGCCTTATGCTCAGTCTCCGCCTTCGCGCTGTCATTGCCGCTGCCACCTTTGCCGGCCTGTGCCTCCCGGGGGCTGGGCAGTCCACTTCATCCGATACCGCTAGGCCAGCCTATCCCGACTATCCCAGCGAAACGCCCACCCGGCTGCAGCCGGTTACGGACAGCTTCGACTACGCGCGGCGCGAGGCGGCGATTCCGATGCGGGACGGGGTGAAGCTGCACACCGTAATCCTGGTGCCCAAGGGCGCAGCACACGCGCCCATCCTGCTGACGCGCACGCCCTATAGCGCCGACCAACTCACGACCCACGCCGCCAGCTCGCATCTAGGACCGATCCTGAATGGCTACGACAATGCCACCGACGTGATTGTCGAAGGCGGCTACATCCGGGTGATCCAGGATATCCGCGGCAAGTACGGGTCCGAGGGCGACTACGTGATGAACCGGCCCCTCCACGGGGCGCAGAATCCCACTCCCGTGGACGAGGCAACCGACACCTACGACACCATCGACTGGCTCATCAAGAACATCCCTGAAAGCAACGGGAGGGTGGGCATTCTGGGCATCTCGTACGACGGCTTTCTGCCCCTGATGGCCCTGGTGAATCCGCATCCAGCACTGAAGGTGTCAGTGCCGATGAATCCAATGGTGGACGGCTGGATGGGCGACGACTGGTTCCACAACGGGGCCTTCCGCGAACAGAACATGACCTACATCTACGAGCAGGAAGGCACGCGCTCGAACGACGCCAAGTGGTGGACGGCAAACTTCGACGACTACGACCTCTACATGCGGGGCGGCTCGGCGGGCGAACTGGGGCGGCAGCATGGGCTGGAGCAAATGGGCTTCTGGAAGAAGATTCTGGCCCACCCCAGCTATGACACCTTCTGGAGCGATCAGGCCATGGACAAGGTGCTGGCCGCACAGCCGTTGAAGGTTCCGGTGCTTCTAGTCCACAGCCTCTGGGATCAGGAAGATATTTATGGCGCCGTGGCCGTCTACAAGGCCATCAAGCCTCTCGACACGGGCAACGACAAGGTGTTTATGGTTCTTGGACCATGGCACCACGGGCAGGAGATTGAAGACGCCGCATCGCTGGGAGAGATTCGCTTTGGCAGCGACACGGGCACATGGTTCCGGCAGAATGTGCTGCGGCCGTTTCTTGATCACTACTTGAAGGACGACGCGCCTGCATCGCATGTAGCCCCGGTAACGGCCTTCGAGACGGGCGTCAATCGCTGGCAAAGCTTGCCGGCGTGGCCCTCGGCCCCGGCGATGAAGCCGCTTTATCTTGAAGCTGGACTCAAGCTGGGATTCAGCGTCCCGGCCGCATCGGACACGGCATTTGACGAATACGTTTCAGACCCGGCCAAGCCGGTGCCGTTTCGCGCACGGCCGAGCCAGCCCATGGGCTACGATCTGCCGCTGACCTGGCCGGAGTGGCTCATAGACGACCAGCGCGAAGCTTCGGGACGGCCGGATGTGCTGACCTATACTTCCGACGTGCTGACGGCCCCGGTGCACATCAGCGGGCAGCCCATCGCTAACCTGGTGGCATCGACGAGCGGCACTGACTCCGACTGGGTGGTCAAACTCATTGACCTCTATCCCGACGAAGTGGCGGGGCAGCCCGACCTGGGCGGTTACCAGCTGGCCATCGCCATGGATATCTTTCGCGGGCGCTATCGCGAGAGCTTCTCCACGCCCAAGGCCATCGAGGCGGGCAAGCCGCTGACGTACCGCTTTGCGCTGCCGGCGGCCAACCATGTCTTTCTGCCTGGCCACCGCATCATGGTGCAGGTGCAGTCGAGCTGGTTCCCGCTCTACGACCGCAACCCGCAGACGTTTGTGCCGAGTATTTTCTGGGCAAAGCCGGGGGATTATAAGAAGGCGACGCAGCGCGTGTACCATGCGCCGGGCGCGACCAGCGCGGTTGAGTTGCCCGTGACGACGGCAGAGTAGATTCCGAACGGATCGGGAGCAGCGTCAGGGCTGGCCGTCCCGCACTCCGAATTCGCTGCGATATCTCTCCCGAACTCGCCAAAACCACCCTCAAGAGCGACGAAAAAGGGCGTTTTTCAGGAGCTTCTATTTACCATTAAGATAATGGTGCCGATGACAGGCACATCCACCATACCTATGATTCAAAGTGACTTAGCTCTTCGACCAGGCCTGCGGTACCCCCAGATATCGCCCATTTCAAGGGGGAGGGGGGAGGGGGGTGGGGGTCTCCGGGGGGGTATAAACCGGGCGCATACCTGACGAATTGAAACGGATCGATGGTCCAATAGCTGCCATACCCAGATTGTGCGCCTGAGGGGCCTAATTCTCGGCAAAAGCGAATGTGGCGAACCCGGACATGGCTGGCCCTGTTCAGGTTCCAAACAACCTGACCACGTGGAAAGGGCGTCAACGGATTGCGTTGACGCCCTTTGCATGCGTAGAGCCAAGCCCGCTCAGAAATCCAGGCGGAGCGACATCTGGATCTGGCGCGGGCTGCCAATGGTGTGGGTGACGATTCCCAGGCCGGATGGGCAGCTATAGAAGTTATTGACAGCTTTGTTGGTGCCGCAATCGGTGGGCAGCACCGGTGTCCCGAGTGCCGGGAACGGATTGTAGCCAAAGTTCTGAGCGACCTCGTTGCCGGGAACATCAAAGCTCGAAGTGTTGGTGAGATTGTAGACGTCGAAGGTGTACTTGAGGCTATACCGCTCGTTGAAATTCGCAACCTTGACCAGTGATGCATCGGCGCGTTTCTGAAAGGTCTGACGGAAAATATTGCGTTGTCCGGTGGTGAAGCCGGTTTCGTATGGGTCCTGTGTGGGGATGGCGCCGCCAAGACCACCCGCAGGGAGTATCGGAATGGTGAAGCACGCAGCATTCAAAGCTGGTTGTCCTCCCGCCGGCGCCCAAGCTCCGGAAGCGCCCGTCTTGGCACTCTTGGCCGTGCAGCCCTTGGCCAACGGCACGATGGGGTTGGTGATGCCATCGAAGGTGGAATAGTAAATGCTGCCGATGGCGCCGGAGAAGTCGATGACGCTGTAGGGTTGGCCGCTCTGCAAAACGGTGAGGCCAACCAGCGACCACCCGTCGATGATATCGCCTTCAAGTGAGCTCTTTTTGGCCAGGTCGGGTACACGGAAGACGTAGGTGAAGTTGATGACGTGGGTGCGGTCGAAGTCGGCTGAGCCATATCCGCTGCGAAGATTAAGCGGATTGTTGCCGTTGTAGAAGAGTCCGAGTCCGCTCTGCTCGTCGGTTGCGTGCGACCAAGTGTAAGAGGCCCCCACCTGGATACCGTGGCTCATGCGCTTTTCAAAGTGCGCCTGGAGCGCATTATAGGCATCGATGCCAGCAGCTTTGTAGCTGATGGATTCGGCCGCATAACCGATGTAGGGAACCCGCAGGTCGACGTTTCCGCCCTCATAGTTGGCCTGCCAGTAGCTGTTATCCGGCAAGCTTGCACCGAGGATGGTGTAGCCGTAGCTGTAGTTTTGCTGGTATGGGCTGCCTGCCAGGGCAGGGCTGGCGGGAGACGCAATGTTCGATTGGTTGAACGGCACAGGAATGACTTGATGGCGGCCAAGGTTGCCAACGTAGCCAACTTCGATTGCCAGGTCGTTGCGCGGTTGCCACTGAAGGTCGAGCGTGTAGTTGATGGTGTATGGCAGCTTGTTGGCGCGGTCGTAGACGCCGAGAGAAATTGGCTGGCCGTTATGGATCACCCCTGTAGGGCAGAGTCCAGAAACGCCACTCAATCCAGTGTTTACGATGCTGCAGGCGTTGGGCAGATAGTTGGCCAGATCAGAGGCCTGGGGGTTGGAAGGGGCCGCGTGTTGAAGCGAGGTTCCATAGGGGTTTTCCAGGTTGCCGCTCTCTGCAGTAGGCGGACCCGTAGGAGGACCAAAGCCGCCGTTTCCGCCGCAGGTGGGAATGTAGCCCTCATAAAGAGACATGGAAGCGGCCGGGCAAACTGAGGTGTTGACGAACGGGAGTTGCTGGTTCACACCGAAGGGACCGCCGGTAACAGTGCCAATGGCGTAGCCGGGCGAAAAGTAGCTGAACAGTTCGCCGCGGTCGTAGTAGATGCCACCGCCTGTGCGGACGACCATCTTGTTGTGGAAAAATCCAGGCTGCCATGCGGCGCCGACCCGCGGACCTATGCCCCACTGGCGGCCGGTGAGTGTGGTCGCACTCACACCCTTGGTACCGTTGGTGTTGTTGCCTGCAATGATCAGACCCGGATTCGTGATCGTATCAGTCAGGACACTGTAGTTATAGAGGCGCGGATCGAAGTTGAAGATACGGCCGTACTTCTCGGTCAGGCCGCCGTCCCAGTCATAGCGGACGCCCGCGCTCAGCGAAAGAGATGGGGTGATCTGGTATTTATCCTGCGCATACATGCCCAGTTGATTGGCGCGGTAGTAGCGATTGGCGTTGCCCTGCAGGAACGAAGTGACATAAAAACCACTTGCCGAACTGCCGGGCGAAACAAATCCCTGCACCATCTGGCTGAAATCGTCGGTCGCAATCGTGCCCGTTCCAGTGCGCTTATCGATGGTATTGAGCTGGGTGTAGGTGTAGCTGGTCCCGAAGTTGACCGTGTGCTTGCCGAGAGTCCAGATGGCGCTGCCCGAGGGAGCAAGGCGGTTCTGGAAGGCACCGGTATTGGCAGACTGTCCCTCCGCGTTGGGACCGATATTCAGAATTGCCTGAGATGAAAGTCCGGTCGGCTGGCTGCTGCCCAGTACGTTGTAGATGGAGACGCCGGGGAAGTAGCTTGATCCGAATACGTTGATCGATCCTGTTCCATAACCACCACCGGGAATCGACCCTGGGCCGAAGGCTTGCACATTGTCGCCCCAGTTCTTCTCGCGCAGCACTCCAAGAGTCTGGGTCGTGCTGAGGTTGGACTTCACAATGAAGGTGTTGGTGATGGAAGCCACCTGGGCTCCCGAGTCAAGGTGTTCGGTAAACCCGGGGACGCTTGAATACGAATAGGGCGCGATAGTTGGATCGTGTTGATAAAAATACTTGAAGCTGACGGTATCTCTCTTGGTTGCGTTGTAGTCGAGATCTGCCACTGCCAGGTCAGCGGTAAATATACCTGTGCCAGGCAGGAAGGCATTCTCAATGTGCGACACAGAGGGCGCTATTCCGTCATCATTGGGGACGAGCCATTTGCCGGGCTCACCTGGCATCGCGGGTGAGTTGAACAGAACCAATGCAAGAGGGTCGATTTGGGAGGACGTGATGCTGCTGCCGAAGGAAGCGTTTGCAATGTCGGCAAGACCGCCGGCATCGCGATTGAGATCATTCAGACCAATAGGAACGTCAAGCAAGGAGTAGCCAACCTCCTGGTCTGAAACATGTTCGTGTTGGTAAGAGAGGAAACCAAAGAGCTTGTCCTTGATGAGCGGGCCTCCGGCCAGGCCGCCGGCTGTGTAGCGATGCAATTCCGGCACCTTCAGACCTTTCGGAATGGTCGGATCCTGGTTGAAGAAGAACGGCGCTGCATTCAGCCAACTGGTGCCGCGATGAACGTACGCAGTTCCGTGCAGATTGTTTGTGCCGGAGGCGGTATTTAGATCAATATGCGCACCAGAGGTTGAACCCTGCTGAGCGTCGTACATTGAAGCATTGACGCGGACTTCCTGCAGACTCTCAGGCGCCGGAGTGGGGATGGCGTTGCCGATAGAGAGGTAAATGGAGGCCGTGGAAGGGATGACGCCGCCGCCGCCGGCGCTGCTGGATACGCCTGTCGAATTAATGACTCGGGCAGAAGGAACCTGGCTGGTGCTCTTGCCGTTGAATAGATTGCTGGCGTCTACACCGTTCAGTGAAAAACTGTTGCTCGTGTCGCGCTGTCCATTGGCCCAGATGGGCGCATTCCCAAGCCCGCTGTTGGAGCCGGTTCCACCGGACAGTTCTGCGTTGACGCCCGGGGAGAGAATTGCCACACCCGTGAAACTCCCAGTCGCCAGCGGCACCGTCTCCACTTGCGATTCATCCATCACGTAGCCCGTGGTCGTATCCACGGCGTTCATCAACGGAGAAGCTTCCACTTCGACGGTGGTGGTGGTCTCGCCCACTTTGAGCGCAGCGTTCACCGTGGCCGTTCGATCTGCCTGCACGCTGATGTGCTGCGTTCTTTGCACATCGAAGCCCGTGGCCGAATAGGTCAGCGTGTACGTGCCGATCGGCAGGTTCACGAGCAAATAGACGCCGGACCCATTGGTCGTAGTGGTGCGTGACAATGAGGTTTGTTCGCCCACCAGGTTGACTGTCACGTTGGGAATAACACCGCCCGATGCGTCGGTGACCGAACCCGTAATGCCGCCGAGCGTCTGCTGTGCCGAAAGGAACGAACTACACAGCGCGATAGCTGCCACGATTGCCAGCAGCCGGAAATACAGATTGGGAAGAATTCGCATGGAATAGCTCACGTAGCAGGCCTCGAAAATGGAGATTTCCCCAGCGGTCTCGTGGGGGAGATCGTGCAACTCTGGATCAAATGAAAATCGTGATGCTCTTTGGTCAATCCCAAAAAGAGGACAAGACAATTCAGTTGCGAGTGGCTCTTGTTTGTTGGACTTACTGGACACTCACTGCAGGTTGGTTATAGGATACCTGCTCGCGTAACAATTCAACCAGAAATTAAGCCGATCTTTACGCCATCCTTACGCCAACATGCTATTTAAATCGCGGCGAACTGTGCAAAAAAGGGACGGAAATACGATCTCGGCCTGGGGAGGCTGTGCGACATTCAAGCGAATGCGATCTCGACAGTTAGTGCCGGCACCAGAACAGGAGAAGGTCAGGTGAGATACATCACATAGCAATACCGTCAGACTTCTTCCGCCGCAGTGCATACCATCCGAGTCCGGAGGCAATATAGGCCAGATATATCCACGGAATTCGGGCGTGATTTTCGTCGCTGGCTGACCTCAGATCGAAGATAACAATCAAGATCATCACCAGCACGGTGAGCACGCTGAGGATAGCCACCCAGTGAGAGTGCTGGCCTAATGCGCGCCGCGCAAATGGAAGTGCAATAGCCACCAGCGCGTAGGCCGTCAGGAACCCGAATACGGCGAGAGACCCCAGCCAGTCGTACATGTCAGAACCGGTAACGTCGCGCATAGCCAGGCCCGCTGTCGCAGCGAACATCAGCGTGGCTGAGATGACAATCGCCGCTCCCGGTGTTCCATGACGGCGGCTGGTTTGTTGCAGGGATGCTGGAAGGAGGGCCCCGTGCGCCATCCGCATCAGCACGCGTGCGGCTGCGGTGATGCAGGCCAGCACACACGCGAACATGCTGATGCCCGCGCCAAAGTCGATGGCCACGCCGAGTGGAGAGATGCCGGCCTTGGTGGCCAACAGGTGCAGCGGGCTTGTGGATTCGCTGAGTCTACCCGACTCGCCACGAAAGCCAAGTACCTCAGAATACGAACACAGCATGAAGAAGACGCCCGCAAGAACGGCGCATTGCACCACGGCGCGAGGAATGGTGCGCAGAGGATCACGCGCTTCACCGCCCAGCGTGGTTGCACTCTCAAAGCCCACAAAGCTGAACATCGAAAGGACCAGCGCGGGTCCTAAGGCGGAGAAAGACACACCCTTCAGCCGGAATTGATCCGCGTCGATTTGCAAGCCGAAGCGGAAAACCAGCACTGCCAGCACAATCAGGACGAGGCCGATGGAAACGGCTTCAAGCCACAGCATCAATTCGGCAGAGAGTTTCACGTCGCGATAAGCGATCCACGCGGCAATCGCGCAGACGGCCGCCAGTACCGGTAATGCGGGCGGTGACCAATGCAGAAACTGCTGGCAGAGCAACACGGCGTAGTAAAGTGTTCCGCCTGCCACTGAAGCGCCCGTGGCAAGGTAGGCGAGCAGCAATCCCCACGCAGCAGTGACGCCAAAGAAAGATGGCAGAGTGTTTGCCGTGTAGCTGTAGAGCGACCCCGGTGAGGCAGAGAGCCGCGCGAAGCGACTGACGCAAAAACCCACCAGCAGGGTGGCCCCAAGAGCTAGAAGATACACAAACCAAGTGCCGTTGCCGGCCAAAGCAAAGACCAGCGGGATGGTAAGCGACGACGAGGTGGAAGGCGCCATGGCCGAGACCGACTGCGCGAGAGTCTCAATGGGTCCGAGGACGCCCTTGTGAAGTCCGTACTGCTCTGTTGCGCGATTGCCCTCGTACACTTCGCCTGCCGTGCTCGTCCCGTCGCTCACGAATCCGCCCTTCATGTCCTGATTGTTTGCAAGTTGTTCTAATCTTGCCCGCCGCCCGTCCTGCAGTCAAGAATGCCGGGATACACTGATGCCGATGTCTGTTGCTGCTATCATTCTTGCCGCAGGAGCGAGCCGCCGCCTGGGTCAGCCCAAGCAGTTGCTCGACCATCGCGGCGAAACACTGCTGGAACGCGCGATACATCTCGCCAATGCCGCAGGCGCAGCGCCAGTACTGGTGGTGCTTGGCGCGCATTTTGAGGTCATCTCAGCGGCATTCCCGCTCAATGAGGCCATCGCAATTCACAACGACAAGTGGGAGCAGGGCCTTGCAACCTCCATTCATGCGGGGTTGCGCGCTTTGGATGTTTGTGCGCCTCATATCCCTGGTGTGCTGCTGATGAACTGCGATCAACCGCGCCTGACGAGTGATCATTTGCGCGCGCTGATCGAAGCTTTTGATGCTCAGGCTGTAGCGGGAATCGTTGCATCAGCGTATGCCGGTATTCTTGGTGTCCCCGCGGTCTTTCCACGCAGCGTGTTTCCACAGTTGAATGCACTGCGTGGCGACAAAGGCGCGCGCTCCTTGCTTGCCCAGCCGCCGTGCACATTGATTGCGCTATCTCTCGAAGGCGGCGAGGTGGACATCGACCTGCCCGCCGATCTTGAGCAACTGGAGTAGAGGCTACCTCTCGATAGTGGCCTCGATGGTGCCGTGCGGCTCATCGATGGGCACAAAGATGTGATTTGGGTTGTCCTGTCCGAAGGGACTTAGATCCGCAAGCAGATGGTGCAGATTGGGCATAGTAAGCGTGACACGCGCAATCTCCGGCGCCGCATCCAGCGCGGCTTTGCCCATGTCGAATAGTGTGTGCTGCACGCTCATACTGTGGTGCGCGGCAAACTCCTTGAGCAGCGCCGCGGTAATCTTTCGGCGAACCGCGGCGTAGTCCGGTTTGGCCGCTGCAAATTCCCACCGCACTGTGGCGCGGGTGCCGAAGATGCGATCGGTTGCCGGCTTGAGCGTAGTCAGTTTGTCCTTGATGTAGCCGGTAAAGGCTGACTTGGTGGTCTTCAGGATAGTCAGCCCCTCAACGCCGGAGGTTATCGACCAGGCGCCGCCCTTCGCGCGCACCGCACATACGGTCTGCAACTCTGGCCCGCCAAGTTTGAAGGTCGTTGGGTCAGGTATGCCGTCCACGCTTAAGCGCTCCCAGGCATTCTCCTTGATCTCAATGCTGGCCTTTGAGACCTGCGGATTGTTGTTGAGCAGATAGTCGCCGAGTTCAGTGGCGAACTCTTCGATGGTGGTGGCATTTGAGCCGCGGGCTATCGAGTAGACAGTGTTCTTCATGGTGTCAGTGGGCAGAATCTTACTGTTGTCCGCCGCCGTGAAACTGGATTCGAAGTCGCCTTGCAGCAACACTTCAACGATCCACTCGTTAAAGTCGTGGCGATCCGCGTGGCGCGTAATGCGCGAAAGGCGTACACGCGATTTTCCGTAGCTATTCTCACCCAGTTTCGCCATCTCTCAACTTCCTCGATAGGTTGTGTAGCTGTTATCGCTCAATAGAAGCGGCAAGTGGTAATGCGCTTCAGTGCCGCAATTAAAGGTGATGCAAATCTCTGGGTAGAGGCTGTGCCGCCCGCCGACGGCGAAATAAGGACCGGTGTTGAAGATGAGTCGGTAGGTGCCGGAGGCCGCATCCGCGACCAAGTCGCCGCTTCGTCCATCTTTGTCCGTGACACCGGTAGCAGCAGTGACCCACGTATCGCCTTCTCTCCGCTCCAGCCGGAGAGCAATACCCACAGCCGGCTTTCCCAGCACTGTATCCAGGACATGCGTCGTGATCCTGCTCATGAGATCAACCACTTTCCCAGTCGAATTTGAGTAATCTGGCGTTGCTGCTCAGCGGCCTCGCGCACTTCAGTTGCGCGGTCGCTGGCCAGGCGCCGTTTGAGGATGCTGAGCATCTCTTCGGAGCTTTTGCCCGTGGCGCAAACAATGTAGGTGAATCCGTAGCGCTGCTCGTACATCCTGTTGCATTCGGCAAGTTCGGCCAGCACGAGATCCGTCGCGACGGCAATGGATGATTGCTCATTCCTCGACCACTCGAGTGATTGCGCCGTGGCCTGTGTGGCGTCGCGCCCGCCGATGACTGGATGGCAGGCAAATGCCTCCATCCAGTCATCTTCTCCCATCGTGCTCCACACTCGATCCGCCGCCATGCTTAATTCGAAGATCCCATCAATGGGACGCAAAGCAACCATTGCCGCTGCCCAACGTCGAGCTCCGCAACAGGCGATCATTGTAGTGAGTGCAGTCTCCTCATCCGCCTGGTTCCATGCTGCGAGCACCGGATTCATCGTGTCCCACTCTCCTGCTGCAATGATTGCAGAAATTCCTCAAGAAGATTTGCAGCTACGCCTTTCCTGTATTCGGCCGTGGAGCGGATGTCGTCAATGGGTTGCGACTCGGCCAGGAGCGCCTTGCGTGCGGCGTGAATCGTCTCGGCCGTCACAGCCTCGCCCAGAAGAGCGGCTTCAGTTCGATAGAGCCGCGTGGGGAACGGCGCCAGGCTCGCCGCAGCCATGCGAATTTCACTGATTGTCTTCCCTTCCAGAAGAACTGTCCCGGCGAGCGCAACCTTGGCGATGGCCATGGCGCGCCGCGTTCCTACTTTTCGCAGGTATTGGCGGTGACGCACAAAGCGGCGCGGAAGATGAATTGCATAGAGCAGTTCATCTGCGGCCAGAATATTGCGCTTATAACCAGTATGAAATTCGCTGTAGGCAATGCGACGTCGGCCGCGCACCGACACTACTTCGATCTCCGCATCGTAGGTCAGCAGCGCTGGGGACGAGTCGGCGGCAGGCGACCCATTCACAAGGTTGCCGCCCACAGTTGCGCGGCTTTGGTTGGCGATGGATCCAATCCAACTAGATGCCTTGGCCAGGAGCGGCAGGTCGGAGGCGACTACTGCGTGCTCGCGCAAATCGCTGAACGTAACGCCTGCGCCAATCGCGATGCTTTCAGTTGTTGCGTTGATAAAGCGCAGATCGGAGATGTCCCAGAGACTCACAAGTTTTTTTGCATTAAGCCGGCCAGCCGCATGCGCCACCATTAATTCTGTACCGCCTGCAATCGGCGTCCATTCGCCGGGCGCGTCCGCCATCAACTTCAGTACCGCACTCAGGCTGCCGGGTGCGATGAATTCATGCGCTTCCGCATCACCTCGCATCTGCCGCCCTTTCCTCCTCGGCCGTGCCGGATTCGGCGGCCGCGGCAATAACCGACTCGAAGATGCGCATGAAGCCGGTACAGCGGCATAGGTTGCCGGCGAGTCCCTCGCGAATTTCGGCAATATCGGGGTGAGGATTGTGCGCCAGCAGGTGCGTTGCAGCCATCAACATGCCGGGCGTGCAGATGCCACACTGAGCGCCTCCGCATTTGAGAAATGCCTGTTGCAAGAGATGTAGCTCGCCGTTCTGCGCGAGCCCTTCGACGGTCTCGATGCTTGCGCCCTCGGCTTGCAGCACCGGCACCAGGCAGCTATTCACCAATTCGCCGTTCATGCGCACAGAACACGAGCCGCACTCACCCTCGCCGCAGCCCTCTTTCGTTCCCGTCAGATGCAGATCCTCGCGCAGCACGTCGAGCAACCGCTTCATGGGAGGCGCGTGCACAACATGGCATTGGCCATTGACGGTGATGCGGATAGTGGGCCAGCACTCGCTCATACGGTCGCCGGCTCCTCGATTGCCTGGCGAGCGGCAAGCGCGGCAAACAGATCCTCGGGCAGCAATGGAATCGAATGGAAGCTCACGCCCGTTGCATCTCGGATGGCATTCAGAATTGCCGGTGCCGGGCCATCGTGCGGCAACTCGCCAACACCCTTGGCGCCGTAGCCGCCGTGTTGGAAAGGAATCTCAACGAAGTGGACATGAATCGGCGGTACATCTTCTGCGGTGGGCATGATGTAGTTTGTCATCTGGTTGTTAATCATCTGCCCATTCTGCAACAGCACCTTTTCATAGAGTGCGTAGCCGATGCCCTGCGCAATGCCGCCTTCAATCTGCCCCGCAGCCAACACGGGATTGATTACCCGGCCTGCTTCCTGCACTGACCAGAACTCCTCCACCTCCGCGGAGCAAGTGACGGTGTCGACAGCTACCTGTGCAACCTGAACAGACCATGCGAATGCCGGGTACGCTTCGCCGCGATACTTCTGGTCGTCCCAGAAGATGCCCGGCGGCGGCTCGTATCGGCAGAGGGATACGACTTCTCCTTTTGCGGCTCGATAGCGCTCCGATGCCGCAAAGAACTCCGCACGCGTGAAATGCTCATCGAGGCCCGCGTGCTCACGGAGCAGGCCCACAAGTTGCCGGCCCGCACGCTCAATCAATTGGCCCACAACCATGGCCGTGCGCGATGCCACGGTGGGTCCGCTGTTGGGAACGATGCCGGTGTCGGCGGGGGCCATGATCACGTCGCTGTAGTCCAGCCCGATAGCTTCGGCGGCAATCTGCGTGAGCACGGTGTTGGTTCCCTGGCCGAACTCGGTGCTTGAGACCAGCACACGCACCTCACCTTTCGGTGTCACATCCACACCGGCCAGTGAATTCAGATATCGTTCGCCAGAGCCGGTGAAGCCTGACCCGTGATAGAAGGCAGCAACGCCCATGCCGCGCTTGACCGCACCGGCAGGATTCTCGCCGGCAAACTGGGCTCGCTTCGCATGGTAGTTGCTTTCCGCCAGCGCGCGATCGAGCAGTTGATCCAGGATGACAGGCTCACGCATCACTTGTTCGGTCGCGGTGGTGTCACCGTCATGAAGGAAATTCCTGCGCCGCAACTCGGTCGGATCAATGCCGAGGCTTGCAGCGATCTCATCCATGTGGCGCTCGACGGCGAAGATGGTTTGCGGCGCGCCAAAACCGCGAAACGCGCCGTAGGGTACGGCATTTGTAGCCCAGGAGCGTGACCGAATGCGTACGTTGGGGCACACATACGGCCCCGGAGAATGCAGCGTGGCCCGCGAAAGCACAGTGGATGACAGTGTGGAGTACGCGCCTCCGTCGGTGGCAATCTCGATATCCATGGCCAGCAGTTTGCCTTCGCTGTCGAGCGCAGTACGGTGGCGCACGCGCGAAGGATGGCGCTTGGTGGTCGCGGCCAGATCCTCCATGCGGTCGTAGATCATTTTGACCGGATGCCCGCTCTTCATTGCCAGCAATGTGGCATGCGCAGCCAGCAGCGAAGGATAGTCCTCTTTGCCTCCAAAGGCGCCGCCCGTCTCGGTCTGGATGACCCGGACTTTTTCTGCAGGTAGATCGAAGATCGCGAGCAGCGATTTGTGCACATAGAAAGGACATTGCAGTGAGCCCCAAACTGTCACCCCGCGCTCTGCGCTGTACTCTGCAATGACGCCATTGTTCTCAATATAGAGATGTTCCTGTGCGCCGGTGCGATACTCGCCTTCGACAATGTGCGCGGCGCTCGCCCACGCGGAGTCCACATCACCTTTCTCCAGCAGGAAGGTCTTGAACACGTTATCGGCGCCCCACACGATCGGATTCTGACGTTCGCTCTCCTCGATCGAGAAGACCGCCGGCAGTGGTTCGTACTCGATATGCACGGACTCTACTGCATCACGCAATTTGTGCTTGTCTGGGTGCGCGAGCAGCAGGATGGCTTCTTCACGATGATTCACCATGCCGTCGGCCAGGCATGGCTGGTCGGAGACGATGAGCTGAATGTGGTTATCTCCCGGAATGTCGGCGGCGGAGACGACCGCGAACTGGCTCCAATCGATGCGGCGATCAAAGCCGATGGACCGGATGAAGCCGCGCGGGATGGAACTGCGCACGGTCGCTCCATGCCACATGCCTTCGCGCTCGATGTCGTCCACATACCGCGCCCGGCCGAGCAGCTTATCTACTCCCTCCTTGCGGGTGACGGAGGCGCCTACGATGCGGGTTGTCTCGCTCGTGCTCATGGATTGGGGAAGTCCGAACGACCGTACGGGTTGAGGCATAGCATACATCGGCGCGGGCTGGTTGCAAAGCGAATGATTTACGCAGTCAGCACCGCCAGCGTACGCGCCAGCACGTGCACTCCGCTGCCAATCCATTTTGGTGAGGCGTACTCATCGGGCCGATGGCTCACTCCACCGCGGCAGGGAATGAACAGCATAGCTACCGGTGCGATGCGGGCCATAAAAAGGGAGTCATGATAGGCGCGGCTCACCATCTTCTTGTAGCTCTTGCCCGCCTCGACTGCCGATGCTTCGAGCGCCGCCAAAATCTCTGTATCGCAAGTGGCGGGCGGGTCGGCATTCACCAGTTCTTCAGCGATTGCTACGCCGCGCTGTTCTGAGACTTGGCGGCAGGTAGCATGCAGTGCATCAATCACGCGGTCGCGGCGCGCACCGTCTATATCGCGAATGTCAGTTTCGAGGCGCACGCGCGAAGGAATGCTGTTCACCGCTCCGGGAAAGACCTCGCAAACGCCTACCGTAGCCACGGTATCGATTGCTCCAGTAGACTTGGCCGCCGTCTCCAAGGCCAGAATCAACTCCGCAGCAGCGGCAAGCGCATCTTTGCGTCCGGGCATCAGCCGAGCCCCTGCGTGTCCGCCTTCGCCTTCAATCACAACACGCACGCTGGCCGGTGCGGCGATGTGAGTCACGAGTCCAACGTCGATTCCGTCCTGTTCGAGCAGCGGGCCCTGTTCGATATGCAGTTCGATGAATTGATGGAATTTTCCTATCGGCAAAACAACGGATTCCAGCGCACCAGCGAATCCGGCCTGCGTGCGCAACTCCTCCAGTCCACGGCCTTCTTTGTCGCGGAGCGCATGCGCCTGCGAGGGCGTCAACACACCGGCCATCATTCGGCTACCCAGGCAGCCGATGCCGAATCGCGTGGGCTCCTCGGCGGTAAAGATCACCAATTCAATCGACCGTTGCGGCTTGAACCCGAGATGTTGCAGGACACGAATCGCTTCCAGTCCGCCGAGCACTCCGACACATCCGTCGTACAAGCCTGCGTTAGGAATCGCATCGATGTGGGAGCCTGTCCCCACCGGCGCGAGTTCCGCATCGCTGCCCTGCCAGCGGGCAAAAGTGTTGCCCACCGCATCTTCCCGCACGGTGAGCCCTGCGGCCGTGCACAGCCCTTTCACGTAAGCGCGCGCCCGCCGGTCCGCTTCGCCAAAGACCACCCGCGTCACGATCGGCGGAGCAGCTTCAGAGATTTGGGCCAGGGCCATCAACTCTGCAATCAGCCCATCGATCTCGAGTCTAGGATGAGTGCTCATGGTCTACGCTCCCAGCGGATGTCTGCGCCAGTCTTTGTAGATGAGGTACTTGGCCGGCCGCTTGCCAAGCGCGCCAAACCACTGCGGGCAATAGGGCGCCATCCAGATAAAGTCGCCGGCGTTCACCGGGTACCACGAGTCGCCCAGTCTGTAGATGCCTCCGCCCTCAAGCATCAACAGTCCGTGCTCCATCACATGAATCTCTACCATGCTCAGCGACGCGCCGGGATCGTAGGTCATAGTGTTGACGGCAAAGTCATACGGCGGTCCATCGGGCATCAGCGCGCGCACCTTCAGGGCTTCGTCGTCCATCAACGGAACGGCACTGACGGCGGCCTCGTCGCCGACAACAACCTCCGGAGCCGCAACACCCGGTTGCGGTTCATAGGACTTCTCTATCACCGCGGCGCGCGAAGCTGAAAGTGCGTGTACAGTGTGCGCTGCGGCTTCGGGTAGGTAGGCAAATCCGCCTGGATCGAGAACGTGCTTTTTGCCGCCCGCTTTCAACTCCAACTCGCCCTCGATGACATAGACGAAGCGCTGTGCCGGAGTAACGCCCAGCGAGCCTCCAGCGGCGAACTCCGCGGTCATCTGCGTAAAGCGCGCGCCCATCTGCGGCGCTGCATGGACGATAAACTCCACGCCTGCTGCACCGGGCAACGGGGTACGCACAAACGTGTCCGGCGTATGCAGCAGGTGGTCCGCTTTCAGGCTGCTTCGCGTTGCTCCCAGATGATGCACACGTGACCTCGCGGGGGATGATGTCGTTCGATTCTAACGACTTTCTGCCGCCAGGCGCAGAAGAAATTTGCGTCCGACGTGCAGAGCGGCCTCCACATCTTCTTCAAGCACAGTTTCCGCCGGATGGTGGCTGATGCCGCCGGGACTGCGCAGGAAGAGCATTGCCGCGGGCATGCGCGCCGCCATCACCATGGCATCGTGGCCCGCACCACTGGGCATCGTCTTCACACGCAAGCCGCAGGCATCAATCGCTTCAGTAACGAAGGCAGTCAGGCGTTCGTCCATGGGCACCGCCGGCTGATCCATCTCGCGAACGCATGTGGCAGTCAATCCGCGCCGCGCGGCAATGACGTTGGCCTTTGCCAGCAACGAATCCACGGCATCGTTGCGGGAGGTATCGTCGGGGTGGCGAACATCCAGGCTGAGCTGTGCCACTCCCGGAATCACGTTGCTGGCATTTGGATCCACTGAGAGTTTGCCGATCGTAGCCACCAGGCCTTCGGTGGCAAGCGCGTACGTTTCCACGGCGGTAATCCACTCCGCGGCTGCGAAGAGCGCATCGCGGCGCAGGCGCATGGGCGTCGTGCCCGCATGGTTGGCTTGGCCGGTAAACTTCAGGCTGAGCCGCGTCTGGCCCATAATTTCAGAGACTGCCGCGACGCTTAATCCTGCGGAGTCAAGCACCGGGCCCTGTTCGACATGAAGCTCCACAAAGCCCAGCACGTCACCGTCCACAGCTGCTTCGGCAATGTGGCCCGGATCGAGCCCATAGTCCAGAATCGCCTGCTCCATCGTGACCCCATCCGAGTCTTTGAATTCAAGCAATGCGGGGTCGAATCGGCCCGCCACCACGCGGCTGCCAATAAAAGGAACCCCAAAGCGCACGCCCTCTTCCTCAGAGAAAGCAATCACTTCAAGTGCGAGGGGCAGCGCCAGTTCCTGCGCCAATGCAACCCATTCGAGCGCCAGCGCCACGCCGAGTATGCCGTCATAGGCCCCCGCGTTAGGCACCGTGTCGATGTGCGAACCCATGATGAGCCGTGCACCGCCTGCGCCTGCAGGTTGCCACAGTCCGCAAAGATTGCCCGCCGCATCCACATGCACCGTCATGCTGAGTGCCTCCATGCGAGCGCGCAGATGGGCGTGAACCTGGTGCACGGGCGGCGTAAGAAAACGGCGCGTGATGCGGTCAGGCTCCTCGCTCATTGTGGCGATGTGTTTGCATTCCGCAATTGCGCGACGGGCGTGGTCTCTCATGTGCGCACCAACTCTCTGCCGCGCGCCTCGTCGGCAAAGCCATCCTGGCCGAAGACCTGCCGGCCGCGCAGCCAGGTCTGTTGCACGCGCCCGCGCAGCTCCGCGCCGATGTACGGCGAGACTTTGTGGCGAAAGTGCAAATGATCTTGCGTTACGGTCCACACCGCATCCGGATCGAAGACCACAATATCCGCGTCGGCGCCGGCCGCGAGCGCTCCCTTGCGGCCGGTCAGGCCGGCCAGCTTGGCGGGCGCCGTCGCCATCCAGGTTCCTATCCGTTCAATGCCTAATCCGTGCCGGGTCATTGCGGTCCAGAGGACCGGCAGAGCAAGACCCAGGCTGGCGATGCCGCCCCAGGCCAAGTCCCAGCGGCCTTCTTCATGGTGCTTCATTGCCAGCGGGCAGGGCGAGTGATCGGTGATCACCATGTCGATTAGTCCGCTCTCCAGCGCGTTCCACAACGCCTCGCGATTCCGCACGCTCCGAATGGGTGGGGCACATTTGAACTCCGTGGCGCCATCGGGAATCTCTTCGGCCACGAACCATAAGTAGTGCACACAGGTTTCAACGGTGATGCGCACGCCGCGTCTGCGCGCTTCGGCAAGCTGAGGAAGCGCCTGTGCGCTGGCTAGATGCACGATGTGGACATGCGTATCGAACTCCTCGGTCAGGCGGATTAGCAAAGCAATTGCTTCCACCTCCGCGGCATCCGGCCGCGAGGCCAGGTAAGTCGAATACTTGCGCCAGTCTGCGTTCGCGGCGTTCAAAGCATCAGTTGCCGAGTTGACCGGCCCGGCCACCTCAGCGTGCGCGAGCAGCGGCAGGCCGGATCCGCGCAGGCGTTCCAGGGCGAGGCGCAGATCGGCCTCGCCCACCCAGGCGAAGCCGTCAATGCCGGAGTGAACCAGAAAGCACTTAAAGCCGGGAACGCCCGCTGCGGCCAATGGTTGCAGTGCCTCGGCGTTGCCGCGCACCACGCCGCCCCACGCAGCCCAATCCACCCACGCCCGCCCCTGAGCCGCAGCGCGCTTGGCGTTTAGCGCATGTTCATCGATGGTCTCGGGCACACAATTCAGGGGCATGTCCACCAGGGTGGTGATTCCGCCTGAGGCGGCTGCCCGCGTCGCGGTCCAGAATCCCTCCCACTCGGTACGACCGGGCTCGTTGATGTGTACGTGCGAATCCACCAAGCCCGGCAACAGAACAGAGTCCCCATAATCGTGCAGACTGACCCCCGGCGGCGCTTTATCCCAGGCGCACACTTCGGCGATGCGCTCATCCTCAACCAGCAGAGTCGCGGGCCTAAGCCCCTCTGGCGTCAAGACTCGGGTGGAGCGGAATGCCTGTGCCATACTGTGTTTACTTTCACCGCTGAGGGAGGTTGAGGGCAAGTCCTTGAATTCGACCGCACCGAATCCGGAGTTTATGCGCCGCGCGATTTGGCTGGCCACAGACAATGTTGTCGGCGGCAAAGGCGGGCCTTTTGCAGCCGTCATCGTGCGCGACGGCAAGATCGTAGGCGAGGGTGTGAACACTGTCACCGCGACCCAGGATCCCACCGCGCACGGCGAGGTGAACGCCATCCGCGCGGCCTGCAGGGCCCTGGGCACATTCACCCTGGCGGGCTGCGAACTCTACACCAGTTGCGAGCCCTGCCCCATGTGCCTGGCCGCAGCGTACTGGGCGCGGCTCCGTGCCGTCTACTTCAGTTGCACTGCCGCGGATGCTGCCCGCGCCGGATTTGACGACGCTTTTCTCTACCAGGAATTCTGCAGGGACAAGGAGGCGCGTTCGTTGCCCGCCTCGCAATTCCTCGGCGGTGAGGCCTGGGCCAGCTTCGCCGCCTGGATCGAGTCGGAGAACAAAGTCAAATACTGACAAGTCCAATACTTGCCTGCGCCAAGGCCAGGGAACAAATCCATTGCTCAACCGGCTCAATTCAATTACCGTCTAATACTCACAGATGTTACCCCGTGGAGTCGGCGCACCATGCCCCGAGTCGTTCGATGTTCTATTATCCAGGCCTCCAACGCCGTGCCGGCCACCGAGCCGTTGGCAGTTCAAAAGAAGGCCATGATCGAGAAACACCTGGGTCTCATCCGCCAGGCGGCTGCAGACGGCGCCCAAATCGTGTGCCTGCAGGAGATCTTCAACGGCCCCTATTTTTGCGCCGAGCAATCTGTCAAATGGTATGAAAGCACCGAGCGTGTCCCCGATGGCCCCACGGTCAGCCTGATGCGATCGCTCGCCCGGGAATTGAAAGTTGCGATGATAGTTCCGGTCTACGAGATTGAGCTGGAAGGCATCTTCTACAACACCGCCGCAGTCATCCATAACGATGGCACTTACCTCGGCAAATATCGCAAAACGCACATCCCTCACGTGGCACCGGGGTTTTGGGAGAAGTTTTACTTCCGGCCCGGCAACCTGGGCTATCCGGTCTTTGATCTGGGCTTTGCAAAGATCGGCGTTTATATCTGTTATGACCGTCACTTTCCCGAAGGCGCGCGCTGCCTCGGCCTCAACGGTGCGGAGATCGTGTTTAACCCATCCGCCACCGTGGCCGGTCTAAGCGAATACCTGTGGAAGCTGGAGCAGCCGGCGCACGCCGCGGCCAATGGATACTTTATCGCTGCCATCAACCGCGTAGGCACCGAGCCTCCTTGGAACATTGGCGAGTTTTACGGGTCAAGCTACTTCGCCAATCCGCGCGGCCAGATTGTTGCCCAAGCGTCGCGCGACAAAGATGAAGTGCTGACCGCCGATCTGGATTTGGACGAGATTGCCGAAGTGCGGCGTACCTGGCAGTTTTTCCGCGACCGCCGGCCCGAATTATATGGGCCTCTGGTTGCTTCTTAAAGTGATTTTCAAACGGGTTGTGGCGCGAGGCTCCTGTATTTTGAAGTTGAGCGCGCCCGGCACCGCAACTTCCCTGAGGTCTGCATGAGCACCGCAACTTTACCCGATGATCCTCTTCTTCGCGAGCGATTCAGCGAACTCAAGCCGCCGCTCGCGCCCCAGGCTGCGGTCATTGAGGCAGACCGCTGCCTCTACTGCTTCGATGCACCGTGCACGGGCGCTTGTCCCACTCACATCGATGTTCCCGGCTTCATCAAGCGCATCGCCTCCGGCAACCTGCGCGGGTCGGCGCTGCGCATTCTCGATGCCAACATTCTGGGCGGCAGTTGTTCGCGGTCCTGCCCGGTTGAAGTGCTCTGCGAAGGCGCCTGCGTGATGCACCGCCTCAACCGCGAGCCGATTCAGATTGCGCTTTTGCAACGGCACGCCATGGATGCCTTTCTGGCTGCCGGAGAAGAGCTGCTTACCGCTCCGCGCGCCTCGCACAGCGTACGTGTGGCCTGCATCGGCGGCGGCCCCGCGTCGTTGGCTTGTGCCGCGGAACTTTGCCGCAATGGCGCAAAAGCCACCGTCGTTGAGCGTCGTGCGCTGCCCGGCGGACTAAACACCTACGGGGTGGCCGAGTACAAGCTTAGCGCTGCCGACAGCTTGCGGGAGGTGGAGATGATCCGCCGCATGGGGGTGGAATTCCGCTTCGGCGCAGGCATCGAGACTGCGGCAGACCTTGAAGCCCTCGAGTCGGAATTCGACTATATCTTCCTTGGTATTGGCCTGGGAGCAATGGAGAGGCTGAATATTCCCGGCGAAGAGATGGACGGAGTGATGAATGCTCTTGAACTCATTGCCGCGTATAAAACGAGGCATATACGCCAGCTCACGGGTACGGTAGTTGTGGTAGGCGCCGGAAATACCGCGATCGACGCCGCCAACGCGGCTCGCCGCCTGGGTGCGGAGACTGTTTATCTTCTCTATCGCAGGGGCGAGAGCGATATACCTGCCTTTGATTTTGAGTATGAGCACGCCAAGCAGGAGGGCGTGCAGTTCCTATGGCGGCGTCAGCCAACCGCCATCCGTTCGGATGCCCACGGAGGCTTGCTGCTGGATACCATCCAGGTGCGGGAAGTGGACTCGACGATTCTGCCGATTCCCGATTCGCAATTTACCATCGCCTGCCACCTGGTCGTGCCTGCCATCGGCCAGTCACCATTTATGCAGTTAATGCGCGAACTCCGCCAGATTGAAGTGAACGATGGCAGAATTGTGGCCGACCGCGCCACCGGTCAAACTCGTAATCCACGCTACTTTACCGGCGGCGATTGTGCCAACGGCGGCCGCGAAGTGGTAGATGCCGTAGCCGACGGCAAGCGCGCGGCATTGGCCATGCTCAAGATTGCGGAGGCTGCTTATGCCTGACATTCGCGTGCACGGATTTGCGGGCCGCATCAACGCGCCAAACCCGTTCTGGCTGGCCTCTGCGCCGCCCACCAACTGTGCTGAACAGGTCATGCGCGCGTTCGACGCAGGATGGGGGGGAGCAGTGTGGAAGACGATCGGCGAGCCGGTCGTCAACGTCGCGTCGCGCTACTCCGCCGCCGATTGGAATGGCCAGCGCATCATGGGCTTCAACAATATCGAGCTCATCAGCGACCGCAGCGTGGAGGCCAACCTGCGCGAGTTGGCCCAGGTAAAGAAACGATATCCATATCATGCGGTGATCGCCTCGCTCATGGTGGCGTCGAACCGCGAGGCGTGGCATGAGATTGTTGCGCGCGCCGAGGACGCAGGCGCTGACGGGCTGGAGCTCAATTTCGGCTGTCCGCACGGCATGAGCGAGCGCGGAATGGGTTCGGCGGTGGGCCAGGTCCCGGAATACACCGAGATGATCACGGCGTGGGTCAAGGAGAAGGCACGTACGCCCGTACTGGTGAAGCTCACACCCAACATCGCCGACATACGCACCGTTGCGCGTGCGGCCAAGCGAGGTGGCGCGGATGGTCTTGCTGCCATCAATACCATCAACTCCATCACCGGCATCGATCTCGATACATTGGTTCCGCGGCCCAACGTGGACGGCAAAACCTCGCACGGCGGCTATTGCGGCCCCGCGGTCAAGCCCATCGCACTCAACATGATTCAGCAGGTCATGTCCGATTCTGAAGCTGCGTTGCCCCTTTCCGGCATCGGCGGCATTGCCACGTGGCGGGATGCGGCGGAATTCATCCTCCTGGGTTGCGGCACCGTGCAGGTTTGCACCGCCGTCATGCACCACGGTTACCGCATTGTCGAAGACATGTCCGAGGGGTTGGATAACTGGATGCGCTCCAAGGGCTTCAGGACCATCGAAGACTTCCGCGGCCGCTCGCTGCCGAACGTCACCGAATGGAAGGACCTGAACCTGAATTACAAAATCGTAGCGCGTATCGACGAGAAGAAGTGCATCGGCTGTGATCTATGCCACATCGCCTGCTGGGACGGCGCACACCAGTGCATTCATCTCGATCGCGTTTCCGGCCCCGTCAACGGCCACGTAGAACTGCATTCCACTCCCGCTGCAATCGAGGCCCGCAGCCGGGCCGCAATTGCTTTCACGCCGGTTACTCGCAAGGAGCGTGAAGCTGCACTAAGCCTGCAATCTACGCCTCTGGCGCGCATTCCGCGCGTGGACGAAACGGAGTGCGTGGGCTGCAATCTATGTTCTCTGGTCTGCCCGGTCGATGAGTGCATCACCATGGTCCGTGTGGATACCGGCGTTGCGCCAGAGACCTGGGACGAACGCACTCGTGGGATGGATTGCGCCCCGGAGCCGCAGCGATCATGAATGTCTGGGCACCCCATCTCTGGCATGCATGGGCCATCGGGACAAGAGTGTAGCTGCAGGACCGACTGTATTCTCGCCGGATCAATCCGCAATCGAATTAGAGATCCAAGCCATGGCGAAAGTGCTCATTCAGAACGGGACCATCGTCAACGCCGACTCGACCACTCAGGCCGATCTGCTGATCGACGGTGCGATCATCAAGGAGATTCGCGGGGGAATTCCAACCGCCGCCGCAGACACAATCGTCGATGCAACCGGCCTCCTGCTGTTGCCCGGTGGCATCGACGCACACACCCATCTGGACATGCCCTTCGGCGGCACCAACTCCGCCGACGATTTTGAGACCGGCACCAGGGCTGCGGCCATTGGCGGAACCACGACAATCGTTGACTTCGCCATCCAGGCCCGCGGAACCAAGATGCGCACCGCGCTCGATACGTGGTGGAAGAAGGCCGAGGGCAAAGCCTGCATTGACTATGGCCTTCATATGATCGTCACCGACCTGCCCGACGCGGGTCTTGAAGACATGGACGACATGGTGCGCGAGGGCGTAGCCAGCTTCAAGCTCTTTATGGCTTATCCCGGCGTATTGATGGTGGACGACGCCACAATCTTTAAAGCGATGCGCCAGACGGCGAAGAACGGCGCATTGATCTGCATGCACGCTGAGAACGGCTCGGTGATTGACGTGCTGGTGCGGCAGGCGTTGGCCGAGGGCAAGAGCGCGCCCATCTATCACGCCCTCACGCGGCCCACGCGCGCCGAGGCTGAAGCGGTGCATCGCGCCATCGCGATGGCCGAGATGGCGGGTGTGCCCGTCTACATCGTGCATCTTTCCAGCGAAGACGCGCTAAACCAGGTGCGCGAGGCGCGTGACCGCGGCTTGCCCGCCTTCGCAGAGACCTGCCCACAATATCTTCTACTCTCACTCGAGGATGTAGCCGATGCAGGCTGGGAGGGCGCGAAGTATGTCTTCACGCCTCCATTGCGCGAACGGCGCAATCAGCCGAAGCTTTGGGAGGGCCTTCGCCGGGACAACCTGCAAGTGGTGTCAACGGACCATTGCCCTTTCTGTTTTAAAGATCAAAAAGCGCTGGGCAAGGACGATTTCACCAAGATTCCCAATGGCGGTCCCGGCATCGAGAACCGTCTGCAATTGCTTCATCACCACGGCGTCGGCCTGGGCAACATTTCGCTCAACCGCTTTGTGGAGTTGGTTTCCACCGCACCGGCGCGTATCTTCGGCATGCATCCCCAAAAGGGTGTGCTCGCCCCCGGCAGCGACGCCGACATCGTCCTCTGGGACACCGCCGCCGCGCACACCATCAGCGCTGCCACACACCACATGCGGGTGGATTACTCCATGTTTGAGGGCTTTCATGTGCGTGGCAATGCGCGTGATGTCTATTCGCGCGGCGAGCTGATTGTGTCGAAAGGCAACTTCATCGGCAGGCCAGGCCGCGGCCAGTATCTTCGCCGCGAAGCGCGCGGCGGCGCATGGAAGTAATCTGATCGCAGAGCCGATTCTTTTCGCAGTTCAAATTCTCCGCCGAGGACGCCCTGTGACCACCGTCGATCCATCGCTTTCCAACCGCGACCTGGCCCCGACCTTGCCCGCGCAGCGCACATGGGGCACGTACAACTACGTCGCCCTTTGGTTCTCCATGTCCATGGAAATCACCACCTATCAGCTTGCTTCGTCGCTCATTGCCAAGGGCATGGATTGGAAGCAGGCGGTCCTCACGGTGCTGCTGGGCAATCTCATCGTGCTGGTCCCCATGCTGCTCAACGCCCACGCGGGCGCAAAGTACGGCATTCCGTTTCCTGTCTTCATTCGCGCGCCTTTTGGCGTGCGCGGCGCCAATCTGCCTGCGATCCTTCGTGCCGTTGTGGCCTGCGGCTGGTTTGGCATCCAGTCGTGGATCGGGGGAACTGCGATTCACTCCATGCTTGCCGTTATATGGCCTTCCGTTGCCACTTCAGCCGGAGTCTTGTGGGCTTGCTTCCTTGGTTTCTGGTTGCTCAATATGTTCGTTGTCTGGCGCGGCGTCGAGTCCATTCGCCATTTGCAGGCTTTCGGTGCGCCGTTCATGTTTGTCATGGCCGCTGCTTTGCTCATTTGGGTACGCATCAAGGCCGGCAGCTTTGGAACCATGCTCTCCACGCCCAGCCAGTTCCACTCCACCAGCGAGTTTCTCGCCGTCTTCTTCCCGTCGCTCACGGCGATGGTGGGCTATTGGGCCACACTCGCGCTCAACATCCCCGACTTCACGCGCTATTCCAAATCGCAAACCGCGCAGGCCTGGGGACAAGCGTTTGGCCTGCCCGTCGCCATGACGCTCTATACGTTTGTAGGCATCTCGGTCACCTCGGCCTCGGCGGTGCTATTCGGCAGGCCCATCTGGAATCCCATTGTGCTGATCGGTGCGTTTCATCAGCCTGTAGTAGCCTTCGTAGCGCTCATCGCCATCCTTATCGCCACCCTCAACGTCAACATCGGCGCGAATGTGGTCTCGCCTTCTAACGACTTCTCCAACCTCTATCCGCGCCTCATCAGTTTCCGCACCGGCGGCCTCATCACGGGTTTTCTGGGCCTGGCCATGTGCCCCTGGAAGCTGCTGGCCACTCCGGATGCCTACATCTTCGGCTGGCTCATTGGCTACTCCGGCCTGCTTGGTCCTGTCGCCGGCATCATGGTTTCGGACTACTTCCTCATCCGCAAGACCGAACTGGATGTGAACTCGCTCTACCATCGCGAAGGCATCTATTACTACGCCCGCGGCATTAATCCGCGTGCCATCGTGGCGCTGGTCCTGGGCGTGGCCATCGCGCTTGTGGGCATGGCTGTCAAGCCGCTCCATTTCCTCTACGACTACGCGTGGTTCGTGGGTTTCTTTACCGCGGGAATTTTGTATGTGGGCCTGATGAAGCTAGCTCCGCCCGCGGACGGTGTATCTGCCGAATTGCTTACTGCCGGCTCTACAGGCGGCTCGCGCTAGAACAGAACCCGCATCTCCGAGACCAGGTTGTGGTTGTAGAGATAGAAGCTGGAGGTCGCGATCTGCATGCCCGTATCGAACACAACGATGGCATGGGTTGGCGCCCAGTCTTTGCGCCGCACCATGTAGAAGGCCGCGGGAGTCAGGAAGTTCTGCGTCTTCCCGTCGTAGGGTCCGCCGTAGTTGAAGGTGGCGTTGTCTTCCACGTCGAACCAGACATGTGCACTGGAATGAATCTGCCCCGTCACGTTCCATTCGATAGCTCGCCCCTGCAGCGCAACCTTGCCCGTTGGCAACTCGCCGCCTAGCACTGTCTGCACATTGAAGCGCCCGCGGGCAATTCCCGCGGCCAATTTGGGACACTCAAAGGCGGTGAGCATGCCGTTTTGGTAAGCCCGGGGTGCGAAGCCATGAGTCAGGATCGCCGTCACAGCAAAATTGCCGTGCTCCGCGTTGCCTGAAGCAATGCGGTACTTTACCTGTGTAAATGCATTGCCAAATCCGTCCTTGTATGCGGCGGAGTGGTTGCGGAAGAACGATGGCGGATCGAAGTCTATCTGAAAGCGCCGGGCCTCGACGACTGAAATGCCGTGGCCGTTGCCGTAGTTGATGATCTGCTCGCCTGGAGCGTAGCCGTTGGCAACTGAGAACCGCATAGCCTGCGACAATCTCGAATCCGACTGAATCAGCGGTCCCATCCACGCCGGCTGCACGTCCGCCATCTGGGCGTTATGCGCCCTGAATCGTTCTGCGAACGATTGCTGCGCCGACGTCACACCGGCATTGCCTGCAAAGGCCGCTGCCAGCGCCAGGGTTGAACTGATCCAGAGTCTCTTCACGGGTTAAATCTTCTTATAGCTATCTTTACCCCGTTCTCCTGTGACCATCGACACCTGTCTGGATCATGGCAGGCTGCCTGGCCGACATTGATCGAGAAACCAGGAAAACGGGGCACACACTAAAAGAGCACCCGCATTTCTGAGATCAGGTTGTGGTTATAGGTGTGGAAGCCGGAGGTGGCGATTTGCATCCCGCAATCAAAGATCATGAAGGGATGTGTGGGCTTCCATTCCGCGCGCTTCAAAACGTAGAAGGCCGCGGGAGTGATGAAGTTCTGCGTTTTACCGTCGTGACTTCCCGCAAAGTAGAAGGTGGAATTGTTCTCCACCTCGAACCACACAGGTTTGATTGCATGCGCCTGCATCAAGGCGTTCCAGGCGATTGACCTTCCCTGGGTTGCGATCTTGCCCGTGGGCATAGTGCCGCCCAAAGAGGAGATGACGTCAAATCGCCGCAATGTATAACCAGCCGCCAATGTCGGGCCGAACGAGTCGGTAATCGCGCCGTTCTTGTGGCTACCGGTGGCGAAGCAGTGGCTCAGTAGCGCGGCTACATCGAAATTGCCATGCTGGGCGTTGCCCGATGCAATGCGGTATTTCACCAACGTGGATACGTCGCCGAAACCGTCGTAGGCGCTGCTGTTGTGCTGAATATAGGCAGGCGGCACGTAGTCAAACTCGTAGCGATTGCCGGCAATCAGACCGAATCCGCGGCCATTGCCGTAGTTCACCGTTTGGGTGCCCGCGGATGCGTATTCGTTTGAAAATGAGAACCGCACATACTGGATAAGCCGTGGATCGGCGCCCACCAGTGGCGAAATGAACGCCGGCTGCAGCGTGGTCATCCCATAATTGTGAGCGAAAAACTTTTCAGTGGACGATTGCTGCGCAGGCAGTACGGATGCGCAGGCCAGCAATGCCAAGGTCGCGAGCGTCGAAATAGGCTGAAATGGTTGCAAGTGTAGGAACATTTCTTTACTAGCTCCAGTCATGCGGCGTAGTGACGAATGGCGCTCTCGACGGTTCGTAGCCTGTATGCGCCCGAGTATCCCTTGTTGTGAATGCGCCAACTCCGTGCTCATCGGCAGCCCGCGCCGCTATACTGCGTGCCATGCAATCGATTTGGCTCGTTGCGCTTCTGGCAGTTCCCACGTTGGGCGTGGTTCCCGTTCCGGCTCAGGACAACCCGCCCTGGCAGATGCAGGAGTCGGGCACCACCGCCGGCCTGCGCGGCATTGATTCGGTTGATGGCGCCGTGGCCTGGGCCAGCGGAACGGGCGGGACTGTGCTCAAGACCATCGACGGCGGTGTTCATTGGCAGAAGTGCGCGGTGCCCGATGCGGCTACGGATGGCGCAACGCTGGACTTTCGTGGCGTGCAAGCCTGGGACGCGCAGACGGCCATCGTCATGGCATCAGGCCCCGGCGAAAAGAGCCGGCTCTACAAAACCACAGACGGGTGCGATACATGGACCCTGATGCTGAAGAACACAGACCCGGATGGGTTCTATGACGCCTTCAGATTCTGGGATCTTAGACATGGGTTCTTGCTTGGAGACCCAGTAATACAAATACCTTATTGGCAAGAAACCGACGAATATCAGCAAAGGCTGTTAGAGCCGCACTTGGTGCAACGTAGACTTCACCACAAGCGTTTCCTCACGATCACGACCAGCGACGGTGGCGCGACCTGGGGATATTGGGGACTCGATCGGGGATACTTCACCGAGAATGCAGCCAACAACGGTACTGTCTTTGCGGCCAGCAACACCGCGGCGTTCGTTCCGACTCAAATCAACGATCCCTGTGCTCCAAGGCCGTTGGCCGGAACCAATCGCTTGTGGATTGGAATTGGCGGCAAAGGCGGAGCAAGAGTGCTGTTGGGGATACGCGACCCAGTTGATGTCTGCCCACAAGATCCCGTGGATGGACAGGCAATTCGGTTCGGGTGGTCCGTACCGAGACTGGCCCATGTTGCAGGCCGGACCGAGTCCTCCGGTGTCTTCTCAATGGCCTTTCGTCAAGAACCCAACCAGGCCAACACCGACAGAGCAAGACATAAATCTCCAATTTCGGATGACCACGGCTATTTGATGGGTGTGGCAGTAGGCGGGGATTACACAAAACCCAATGAGCGCATGAGATCGGCGGCGTGGTCGAGCGACAGCGGCTGGACCTGGAGCGCTTCCACGACCCCTCCCCACGGCTACCGCTCCGCCGTCCAATGGTCCGACCTCCTCAAACTCTGGATCACCGTCGGCACAAACGGCTCCGACATCAGCCGTGACGACGGCAAGACCTGGCAGCCGCTCGACAACGGCAACTGGAATGCGCTGTCGTTGCCTTTTGTGGTGGGACCAAATGGCCGTATTGCCCGACTAAACGCAAATATGCGCTAGGCCTTCAAGTGGGCTGGTGCCCGCGCCCAAGAAACCAGCTCGATGTTAAAATGGTGGTACCGGATGATCCAGACAACTTCAGCGGCTGTCCCTCAGGATTCCCGCCCAGCACGGGACTCCGACTTGCGGGCTCCGATCATCCAGGTTCACAACCTGGAAAAGACCTACCACACTGTTCATGGAACCCTTACCCTCTTCCACGGATTGGACTTAGATGTCCGTTCGGGTGAGCTCGTAGCCATCATGGGCCAGTCAGGAGCGGGTAAGAGCACGCTCTTGCACATTCTGGGTGCTCTTGATGCTCCTACACAGGGAACGGTACACTGCGCGTCAATCAATGTAGCCACACTTTCCCAGCGAGACGCGGCAGCCTTCCGCAATCGCGAAATCGGCTACGTATGGCAGTTTCACTATCTTCTGCCGGAATTTTCGGCGCTCGAGAATGTGGCCATGCCGTTGCTGGCCCGCGGCCAAACCCGCCGCGAGGCGCTTGTAACCGCATCCAACTGGCTAAGAGAGGTTGACTTGGAGGATCGCGGTGAGCATCGGCCTGGCGAGCTCTCGGGCGGCGAGCAACAGCGCGTTGCGCTGGCACGGGCTTTGGTCGCCAGTCCCCGGTTGCTGCTGGCCGACGAACCGACGGGCGATCTGGACGAAACCACTGCCGGCCGGGTCTTCGACCTGCTGGAACGGTTGCACTTGTCGCACGGGCTCACCTCGATTGTGGTGACCCACAACCCCGATCTGGCCGCGCGCTGTACGCGGACTCTGCGCCTGGAGCGCGGGCGCCTTGTACCCTGGGGGCAATCTTCCCAGTCCGGGATTACCACCGGAACCCCCTGACGAAAAAGCACCATTTCGGTTAGGTTCGGAGTCTGATTAAATAAGGCAGCCTGGGAACGGGGACTACGCTCTCATCCGGGTTGGAAGGCGTAGGATGGGGTTTCCTCGGACAGCACGAACTCCGGGAACAACTGGTAAGATGACCAACCAGCCCATCTCAAAGGGCTGTTCGGGGGCACAAACGGGATTTTCCAAAGGGGGCCTCCGGCGGCGAAGTCAGAGAAAGGCGCGTGCGGGTAGGGCTGAAGCCGGCAGATTCACCGGACTGCCACTCCTTCCGAAAGCCTGTTGCAAGGGGGACCATCATGTTCGAACGCTATACGGAGAAGGCACGGCGCGTAATCTTTTTTGCGCGGTATGAGGCCAGCCAGTTCGGCTCGCCTTATATCGAGACTGAGCACCTGCTGCTGGGTCTGTTGCGCGAGGACAAGGCGCTCACCAACCGCTTCCTGCGCTCCCACGCCTCGGTGGAGTCGATCCGCAAGCAGATTGAGGCGCACACCACCATCCGCGAAAAGGTCTCCACCAGCGTGGATCTCCCGCTTTCAAATGAGTGCAAGCGGGTGTTGGCTTATGCAGCGGAAGAAGCCGAACGACTGGGCCATAAGCACATCGGCACTGAGCACCTGCTGCTGGGGTTGTTGCGCGAAGAGAAGTGCTTCGCCTCTGAGATATTGCAGGAGCGCGGCCTGAAGCTGGCGCAGATTCGTGAAGAACTGGCCCGCGTCACCCAGGAGAAAGCCCCGCAGCAACAGCGTCAGCGTGAGTCCAGCCTGCTGGCCGAGTTCAGCCGCGACCTGACCCAGGCCGCCATGGATGGCCAACTCGATCCCCTGGTCGGACGCGACGGCGAACTGGAGCGCGTGGTGCAGATTCTGTGCCGCCGCACCAAGAACAACCCTGTGCTGATCGGCGAGCCCGGCGTGGGCAAAACCGCAATCGTCGAAGGCCTGGCGCAGCGCATCGCGGACGGCGAGGTGCCCAGTTTCCTGTCGGATAAGCGTGTTCTCGGACTTGACCTGTCGCTTATCGTGGCCGGTACCAAGTACCGCGGCCAGTTCGAAGAGCGGCTCAAGACCATCATGAAGGAACTGATGGAGAATCAGAATTCCATCATCTTCATTGACGAGTTGCACACCCTGGTGGGTGCTGGCTCTGCTGAAGGCTCGCTGGACGCGGCCAACATTCTCAAGCCCGCGCTAAGCCGCGGCGAAATCCAGTGCATCGGCGCCACCACCCCGGCCGAGTACCGCAAGTCCATTGAGAAAGACCGCTCGCTGGAGCGGCGCTTCCAGGCCGTCAAGGTTCCTCCGCCCAACGAGGCCGACGCCATCAAGATCATCATGGGCATCAAGGACCGCTACGAGAAATTCCATGCCGTCAGCTATACCGACGCCGCGGTGGAGTTCGCCGTATCCCATTCCAACCGCTACATCCCCGACCGGTTCCTGCCCGACAAGGCCATCGATCTCATCGACGAGGCGGGCGCGCGCGTCAAGCTGCGCCAGACCACCTTGCCCGAAGAGATCACCGAGGTGCAGAAGCGAATCAAGTTCATCGTCCACCGCATGGACTCGGCGATTGCCAATCACGAGTTTGAGAAGGCTCGCTTCTACTCCGACGAGGAGCGCAAAGAGCGCGAAAACCTCCGCGCCCTGCGCGATAAATACCACCTCGATGATTCGGCTTCAGGCATCGTGGGCCGCGAAGATATCGAGGACGTAGTCAGCCGCTGGACAGGTGTTCCAGTTACCAGCATCAAGGAAGAGGAAACGCAGAAGCTGTTGCGTGTGGAAGAGGAACTGCACAAGCGCGTCATCTCGCAGGAGAAGGCGATCAGCGCGCTGGCCCGCGCCATCCGCCGTTCACGCGCCGGGCTCAAGTCTCCCGCCCGGCCCATCGGCAGCTTCCTGTTTCTCGGTCCCACCGGCGTGGGCAAAACAGAGATGGCCCGCACCTTGGCCAACTTCCTCTTCGGCTCCGACAAGGCGCTCATCCGCTTTGATATGTCGGAGTTCATGGAGAAGCACTCTGTCTCCAAGCTCATCGGCTCGCCTCCAGGATATGTGGGCTACGAGGAGGGCGGCCAGTTGACCGAACGCGTCAAGCGCTCGCCTTACTCCGTGGTCCTGCTGGACGAAATTGAGAAGGCGCATCCCGATGTCTTCAACATCCTGCTGCAGGTCTTTGAAGATGGCCAGTTGACCGACGGCCTCGGCAATACCGTCGACTTCAAGAACACCATCCTCATCATGACCTCGAACATCGGCGCGCGACACCTGCAGAAAAAGCAGGGCCTGGGTTTCCAGAGCGACCGCGAAGACCTGGTCAATGATAAGGTCGAGGAACTGGTCAAGCAGGAAGTGAAGAAGACCTTCAACCCTGAGTTCCTCAACCGTCTCGACGAGGTCATTCTCTTCCAGTCGTTGTCGGATGCCGACTTGATTCAGATTGTCGAGCTGCTCGTGCAGCAGTTAAACGCCAATCTGGCGCAGAAAGCCATCACCATCTCCGTCACCGAGGAAGCCAAGAAGTGGATTCTCGACAAGACTCTCGTTGATCGCAGCTACGGTGCGCGTCCCCTGCGCCGCGCCCTGCAGCGCTATGTAGAGGATCCGTTATCCGAGGCCTTGATTGCCGGGCATATCCTGACCCGTCCGGCATTTCTCGAGGTCTACCTTGACGCCAATCAGCTCTTCTATCGCCCTGTAAGCGCCGACGAAACTGCAAGCGAAGAGAAGGCGGCTGGCGTTCTCTTGTTCAGCAATTAACAGAGAATGGAAGCACGATCAGCACGAAAATGGGATTTCCCAGGTCTCGATTCTGAGACCTGGGAAATCCCCAAAATTCAAAGGCCCCGGCATCCCTGTCCGGGGCTTTTGTTTCTCCAGTTTCGTGTCTCCGCTCCCAATGATAGGATGGCTAAACATCTTGAACAGAGAGCGAAGCCATGAGCAAAATTCCCCAGCCCAATGTCCTCACATCTGAAGAAATCACCGCCATCACGCGCCAGACCAACTACGGCACTTGGCGCTTCCAAAAAACCTGGAAGCCACTGCACATTGTGGATGCCGAGGACTGCTGGTTCACTGATGGCGCGGGCAAGCGCTACCTTGACTTCTCCTCGCAGTTGATGTGCGTCAACCTGGGCCACAAGAACCCGCGTGTGGTCGAGGCCATCGCCGAACAAGCTCGCGAACTGTGTTACGTTGCGCCCGGCTACGCCACTTCCGCTCGTGCCCGCCTCAGCGAAAAGCTGCTTGAGGTGCTGCCCGCCGGGCTGGAGAAATTCTTCTTTGCCACCAGCGGCACAGAGGCCAACGAGGCGGCCTTCAAGATCGCCCGCATGGTTACCGGCAAGACCAAAATCATCTCTCGCTATCGCTCCTATCACGGTTCCACTATGGCTTCCATTGCGGCCACGGGCGATCCGCGCCGCTGGGCCATGGAGCCCGGAGGCAAGGGCGCAGGCTTCATTTTCGCTCCAGAAACAAACTGCTACGACTGCCCCATCAAGCACACTTATCCCGGCTGTAACATCGCTTGCGCCGACTATATCGAGCACATGATCCGCAACGAGAGTGATGTAGCCGCCATCATCCTCGAACCCGTCGTAGGCACCAACGGGGTCCTTGTGCCTCCGCCGGAGTACCTTCCGCGCCTGCGTGAAATCTGCGACCACTACGGCGTGCTGTTGATCGCCGACGAAGTGATGGCTGGATGGGGCCGCACCGGCAAGTGGTTTGCCGTCGATCACTGGAATGTGAAGCCGGACATTCTCGTCACCGCGAAGGGCATCACCTCGGCCTATGTCCCGCTCGGCCTCTGCGCCACTACCAAGAAGATCGCCGATTATTTCGAGGACCACTACTTCTCCCACGGCCATACCTATGAAGCGCATCCCATCACGCTCGGTCCCGCGGTTGCGACGATCGAAGAAATGCAGCGGCTCAAGTTGGTCGAACGAGCCGCCGAGCTCGAGCCCTATGTGCGCGAAAAGCTCGAAGTCCTCAAGACCAAACATCCGTCAGTCGGAGATGTGCGCGGTCTCGGCCTGTTCTTCGCCGTGGAAATCGTGAAGAACCGTAAGACAAAGCAGCCCTTCAATACCATGCTCGACAAGGTGGAAGGCAAGCCCCTTGTCGTCGATCAGATCGCCGCCAAAATGATGGCCGACGGCGTCGCCCAGCAGGCTTGGGTCAGCCACTTCGTCATCGCTCCGCCACTCATCGTCACCAAGGATGAATTGGACCTGGGAATTGCCGCGCTTGACCAGCACCTTGGCATCGCCGATGCCCTGGTGGAAGCGTAGAAGCAGGGAACTAAGACTCACGTCGACAACTCCTTGCGGCGCTCGCGTGAGGATTGTCTTCGCCGCGCCAGTCGTGAGGGTGGACTTCCCAGCAATCAATCCTTGTTTGACAGGCGCCGACCGCGTGATTGAGACTTGCCTGTTCCAAGAGACGTTGCTCAGACTTCGCGCATTTATCCAGAAGGCCTCATGATCATAGATTCCGCGCAGAGCCCAGCTCTGCTTCGCAATTCCACGCTTGCGCATCTCCCCGCCTCCATCGCGCGTCCCGGCTATGATCGTCGCCGCATGTTTCCTGGCCTCGTCCACATCGGTGTTGGAGGATTCAATCGTTCTCATCTCGCCGTATACCTCGACGACCTGCTTTCGCGTGGTGAATCAAAACCATGGAGCGAATTCGGAATCGGACTGCTCCCGCCGGACAAGCGGATTCACTCAGCGCTAGTTGAGCAAGACTTTCTCTACGGACTTCTGCTGGTGGATTCGGACCAGCAAAGTTATCGCATCATAGGATCGCTCGCCGGCCACCTTTACGCTCCTGAATCGACTGAGGCGGTCCTGGAAAAGCTGAGTTCCCCTGATTGCGCCATCGTCTCGCTTACCGTAACGGAGGGCGGCTACTTTATTGAAGACGCATCCGGACGCTTTCTTGCGGACCATAGCGATATCCGCCACGATCTGGAGCACCACGCTTCCCCGCGAACCTGGCTTGGATATGTGGCCGAGGCTTGCAGTCGGCGCATGCAGCTTGGTCGCGGGCCGTTCACCCTTCTCTCCTGCGACAACGTTCAGGCCAATGGCGCCACCGCGCGCAAGGCCCTGTTGTCCTTTGGAGAGGCGCGCGATGCAGCGCTGCGCAAGTGGATGGAGGCCAATATTTCCTTCCCCAACAGCATGGTCGATCGCATCACGCCCAGGACGACAGAGGAAAATCGCGCCACGATTGCGCAGAAGTTCGGCGTCCTCGATCTCGCTCCAGTGGTCTCAGAGCCCTTCCGGCAATGGGTTCTCGAGGATGCTTTTATCGCCGGCCGTCCTGCCTGGGAACAGGTGGGTGCGCAGATGACAACCGACGTTGCGCCCTACGAGATGACGAAGATGCGTCTCCTCAACGGTGGACACTCCACCATCGGATATGTTGCGGACTTGCTCGGTTACAGCACCATTGCGGAGGCAGCCGGCGACCCTCTTCTGCATCAACTATTGATTCAATTCATGGCAGAGGTGCACCCCACGCTGAAGCGCCTTCCCGGCATCGATCTCGACGATTACACTGCAACCATCGTCAAGCGTTTCTCTAATGTTGCCATCCGCGATCAGGTCGCGCGCATCTGCTCCGACGGATGCGCCAAGATTGCAAAATTTCTTGTCCCGTCGCTTGTCGACCTTCTCAACAAGTCGGAAAACCCACGCGTCCTTCCCTTCGTCATTGCCAGCTGGCTCCATTACCTTCGCGGCCGTGACGAGAGCGGACGCACCATGACCATCTCGGACTCCTCTCTCGATTGTCTGAAGCCCTTTCTCGATGCCTGTGGCGGCAACGCCGGTCTTGCGCTCTCCGTCCGGTCTCTTTTCGGAGACCTGGCATCCACTCATCCGCATCTAGTAACCCAGGTGCAGATGGATTTGGACCATCTTCGCAGTCATGGGGTGCGCGCTGCTATCACGCAGATCCTGAATCCGGTCGTGGTGCAGTGACAAACCAAACCACCCAATCGAAACGCTCTTTTGCAGAGCGCCTGGGCATGCATCCTCAGTTGGCCCTCGGCTACTTGGGTCTGCTCCTTTTCATGGTGGGCGACGGAGTGGAAGCAGGCTTCCTTTCGCCGCTCTTGATTGACCTTCACTTCAGTCCGGCGCGGGTCGCCCTGGTCTTCACTGCCTATGGAGTCACGGCGGCCGTGGCTTCGTGGCTTAGCGGAGCGCTCTCTGACATCTTCGGCCCCAAGAAGGTGATGTGGGCCGGCCTGCTCATTTGGATCGGCTTCGAGATGCCGTTCCTCTCCCTCGGCATAGCGCATGCAAATTACTCCATCATCCTCCTGAGTTACGGTTTGAGGGGTTTCGGATATCCGCTCTTCGCCTATGGCTTCCTGGTTTGGATAGCTGCCGTCACGCCGGAGCGGTATCTCGGCACCGCCATCGGCTGGTTCTGGTCGGCTCGCACCGGTGGCTTGCCCACGCTCGGCGCATTGCTCGCCAGCTTTTCGGTGCCTCTTCTCGGCACTTACAAGACCCTCTGGTTCTCTGTGGTATTGGTCGCAGTGGGCGGACTGATTGTGCTGTTAGGCGTGAACGAAAGCCATGGGACAACTCCGCTATCCACCACTGGCGAGAATCCGCTGCGGGTCCTCTTTACCGGCGTCTCGATCGTGTGGAAACACCCTAAAGTTGGCCTGGGTGGCATCGTGGCTACCGTCACCACCACATCGGAGTTCGGATTCCTTGTCTTTCTGCCCATCTTCTTCATTCATGTAATCGGATTCACGCTGCAGCAGTGGCTGCAAATCCTCAGCATCATGTTTGCCACCAATGTCGTCGCCAATCTCTTTTGGGGTTACGTCGGCGACAGAATCGGATGGCGCCGGACCATCACCTACGCCGGAGCCTGCGGCTGCGCCCTCACTACGCTTGGGCTTTTCTATGTTCCCCACATCTTCGGCGCGAATTATCTACTGGTGATGGCTGCGGGCATGGCCTATGGCGTCGCGCTGGCCGGGTTTGTCCCCATCGCCGCCATCATGGCTGTCCTTGCGCCCGAGTCTCGCGGAGCCGCCATGTCTATCATGAATCTCGGCTCCGGCATGAGCACCTGGATCGGCCCCGCCATCGCGGGCCTGTTCCTGCCTTTGCTGGGCGTCTCGGGAGTCATCTGGATTTTTGCGTTCATGTACGTCGTCGCGGCGGTCATCAGCGCGACGCTGCGCATTCCCGGCATCCGGGCTCTGAGATAGCTCCTCAACCTTGGTTTCAATTCACAGACGTTCAATGCCCCCGAACCAGCGGCGCTCCAGCAATCTTCAGGCGCACGCGATACATGCTGCTGCTGGCCGCGATATAGAGCGTCTTCCGATCCGGTCCGGCCCACGTCATATTGGCCACGCGTTCTGAGAAGAGGATGGTTCCCAGGGGCTTGCCCTCGGGTGAGAATATCCACACCCCGCCAGGCCCCGCGCTATAAATATTTCCCTGCTGATCGATCTTCATGCCATCCGGGTTGCCGGGGCGCGGATCGGCGGTTGCGTCGTAGAGCAGCTTTCCCTCTGTCAATGTGCCGTCCGGTTGCACCCGGTAGCGCATCCATATCTTCTTCGGTTCGGAGTTGTTGACGTAGAGATACTTTTCATCGGGAGAGAAAGCAATGCCGTTCGGCCGGGGAAGATCGCTGACCAGCAATTGCAATGCGGTGCGATCGGGCGCAGCGCCGGCCTTGTGTTCAAGCGCCCCCGGAACGCGATACACACCGTTCACCTTGAGTTCCTTGGCGGGATCGCTGTCATTCTGGGTCTGCAATCCATAGGTAGGATCGGTAAAGTAGAGAGACCCATCCGACTTGTACACCAGGTCGTTGGGGCTGTTCAGCCGCTTGCCCTTATACCTGTCCGCAAGGATCGTAAACGGCCCCTGCGGGTTCAACGACTCCAGCCTGTAGACATCCCGCTGTGCATGCCCGGCAACAGTCAACCGGCCGCGAATGTCGAGCGTCATCCCATTCGATCCTGGCTCCTTGCCGATGTAGGGAGTCGCTTCCTTCCACCCGCTCGGCTTCAAAAAGGTAGTCGTGCCCCCGGTCGGTGTCCACTTGTGGATGCAGTTGGCCGGAATGTCGGCGAAGAAGAGACTGTCATTCACCCAAACCGGACCCTCTACCCAGGTGAATCCGGTGGCGATCCGCTCCAGGGTCGCGCCCGCGGAGATGATCTGGTCGATAGAAGCATCCAGCCGGTCAACCTTGAGAGGCGTCGAATTCAAAACTCCGGCGGTGGGTTTTCCCTCGGGCTTTGATCCCGCGGCGGCATCCGTCACGTTCATCGTGGATACGAACAAACCTACAAGTGCCATCGGAAAAAGCAGTCGGAACGTCTTTGTCAATTTCATTCGATTTATCCTGAAAAGCTGGTGAATGCAACCGGCCCGTGATCTCCTGCCCTTCATCGAGAGCGTATCGAAATAATCTGGAAGATCGGTCGCCATCCATAGATATTCCCCCGGCTGCCTGCTGTCAAGATGCGCACTGTCCTTTCGAGCAGCGTCCTCTACCCTGATCCCAGTTTCAATCGAAGACCACCGTCTTGTTGCTGTAACACAGAATCCTCTGGCTCAGGTGCCAGCGCACGGCGCGGGAAAGAACCAGCCGCTCCAGATCGCGGCCCCGCGCCACCAGGTCCTCTACCTGGTCGCGGTGCGAAATGCGCGCCACGTCCTGCTCAATGATGGGCCCGTCATCAAGCACCTCGGTGACATAGTGGCTCGTGGCCCCGATTAGCTTTACCCCGCGCGCATGGGCGGCGTGGTAGGGCTTGGCCCCCGTAAAGGCGGGCAGGAATGAATGGTGCACGTTGATGATCGCCGCCGGATAGCGCTCCACAAATGCCGGTGACAGTACCTGCATGTAGCGCGCCAGGACCACCAGGTCGATTCTCTTTGCCTCCAGTACCTCCAGTTGTCTCGCCTCGGCTTGTGCGCGCGTTGCCGCCGTGTTCTCGATGTATTCGAAAGGAACTCCGTAGAACGCGGCCAGGTTCTCCACCGCGCGATGGTTTGAGACGATGACCGGGATCTCGCACTCCAGCTCGCCTGTGCGCCAGCGGTGCAGCAGGTCGGCCATGCAGTGCAAGTACTGCGAGCAGAACAAGGCCACACGCGGACGCTCCGCGCTCACGCTCAGCTTCCAGTGCATCGCCAATTCCACAGCCAGCGGCGCGAAGGCCTTTCTGAATGCCGCCAGGTCGAAGCCAGGCGTCTCGCCTGAGCCGTTCTTTTCTCCGTTCAGCGACCACTCGACACGCATGAAGAAGAGACCTTGTTCGTGGTCCTGGTGCTGGTCGGCATGCAGAATATTGGCGCCGTGTTCATAGAGCAATCCAGCCACCCGGGCTACCAGACCCTTGCGGTCCGGACAATCAATCAGCAGAACAGCAGTGTCTTTCATGTCCTTTTCAGATTACGGCATCGGATCAATCTTGCTAGTTGCGCCAAAAAAGAACGCCGGGGCAACCTGTACCCCGGCGATGCGCGTGCAACGCAATGAAGTGGAGCCCGACCGCGATGCTCAAACGGCCGTCTCGCCATGAGCGCCCAGGGGCGCGCTCAATTGTTCGCGCAAGCTGTCGGCCAGGTCTGCCACCATGCGCAACTTGTCAGCCACCGGCGCCGGTACCCCCGGCCCTGAAAGCGCCAGTTGGGAGTGCAGCAGAAGGCCCGCGACCGTGGTCTTCAGTTCCGTTTCGATGGCCACCGTCGCAGCCCGCCGAGCCAGGTTCTGCTCCCGCTCGCGGCGGTGCAGTGCAGCGCGAATCTCGCGGATGAGCCGGGGAGCCCCGGAGAGGGCGAAGTTGATTTGGAGTGGAATCGCCAGTCCGGCACGCTCCCAAATGGCCTCAGCCGCGGCAGGATCGCACTCGGCCATAGTTTCGTCCACGACCACGGCGTCGAATTCCTCCCGGCGCAGCGCAGCCAGTGCCGTCTTGCGTCCCTCCGCAACTTCAACCTCCATGCCAAGCTGCGTTCCCACCACCGCGGCGCAATTACGGGCGCCTTCGATTCCAGTCATCATCAAAATGCTCATCCCCAGCTCCTTGCTGCGTGTCTGTTGTTCCTCGTCTGGATCGTTAAGTTCCAGGTCTGGTTGGTTTCCTTTGTGCAATCGGAGCGCAAAACTCCCCCCACGCCGCACCGCGTCCCGCCGGAGTGGTCTTCTCCGGCGGCCTTCTCGGGTGTCTACTCGCCCTCGAAGGAGCCGCTGATGCCGTACTCCTTCAGCTTGCGGTAGAGTGTGGTCTTGCCGATTCCCAGCAGCTTGGCGGCCTTGAGCTTGTCGCCGTTCAGGGCGTGAATGGCTCCCACGATGGCCTGGCGCTCCAGCTCCGCCAGCGGCGTCACCCTCTGGCCGTCCTTTGCCGTGTCTGACTGCTCTGCGGTGGTCGCGGCGCGGTGCGCTGCCAGGCCCTCCTGCTGCAGCTGCGTCGGCAGGTCGCCCAGGTGCAGCATCGGCCCCGAAGAGAGCGCACAGGCGCGCTCCACGGCGTTCTCCAGCTCTCGCACGTTGCCCGGCCAGTCATGACGCATCATGGTGCGCAGCGCCTCGTCGCTCAGCGTGAACTTGGTGCCGTGTTCGCGGCTGATGCGGTCCAGAAAGTGCGCCGCCAGCAGCGGTATGTCCTCGCGGCGGTCGCGCAATGGCGGAAGGCGCAGGTTCACCACGTTGAGCCTGTAGAACAGATCCTTGCGGAAAGTGCCGTTTTCCACCATCGCCGCCAGGTCGCGGTTGGTGGCCGCCAGGATGCGCGCCTTGATAGGCACCCGATGCGATGCCCCCACCGGCCTCACTTCCTTTTCCTGCAATGCGCGCAGCAGCTTGGCCTGCAGGTCCAGAGAAAGCTCTCCAATTTCGTCCAGAAAGACAGTACCCCCCTCGGCGGAGATCAACAGCCCGTCCTTGGAGTGGTTGGCACCCGTAAATGCGCCTTTTACATAACCGAACAGCTCGCTCTCGATCAGCGTCGGCACCAGCGAGCCGCAGTCCACGGGCAGAAACGGCTTGTGCGCGTTGGGCCCATAGGCATGAATGGTCCGGGCCACCAATTCCTTGCCCGTTCCGCTCTCCCCCAGCACCAGAACCGGGTGTGTGCTCTGCGCTACTTTAGAGAGAATGCGGTAGAGCTTCTCCATCTCTGCGGAGCGGCCGATCATGGAGCCCAATCCCTGGGAGAGGCGCAGCCGTTCCCTCAACTGGCGGGTCACGGTGTCGGCCGTGTGGCTGGCAGCCGCGCGGTCCAGCACTGCGGAGAGCTCATCGATGGCAAAGGGCTTGGTCAGGTAGTCTGAGGCTCCGCAGCGCATCGCCTCCACGGCTGCATTCACTGACCCCGAGGCGGTCATGGCAATCACCGAAATCTGCGGGTAGAGCAGCTTGACTTCGGAAACCAGGTCCACGCCCTGGCTGTTTCCCCAGGGCAGGTTGACCAGCAGAATATCCACGGCCTGGCCGCGCAGCAGGCTTCGCGCCTGTTCCAGGTTGCCGGTGTCTTCCGCCGCGTATCCCAGGGTGGCGGCAATCTCGGCGCAGGCCGAGCGCATCGCTGCATCTGCATCCACAACCAGCAGATGGAGTCTCGGCGTCACCTCCGCAGGTTCAGGGATAAACTCCATGGCCCTCGTGCAAACTACTGTTTCGAGCATTGTATTCGCCTCGCGCACACTTAAGTATTCCGGACTGCTTGCCCGTTTATTTCGGCGTCTTCCCGGCTTGCCACTTCAGCACTTGCGAACCGGCAGTTCGATCTGGAAGCAGGCGCCCGACGGGTCTCTGTTGGCGGCGTTGATCCGTCCTCCCGCGGTCTCGACCAAGGAGCGTGCGATGGAGAGTCCCAGCCCGCGATGTGCACCCGCAGGCCCGTCCTTTCCATTGCCCGCGCTAGGCCTTGACCGGGTTGTGAAGCCGGGGTCAAACACCCTTTCCAGCGCGTTGAGGGGCAGGCCTGGCCCGTTGTCCTCCACCGTCAGCACCAGCCAGGGATCGCTTTCCGCTTCGGCCACTCCCTCTCTCAGGTCCAACTGAATCCTCCCGCCCGCGGGCATGGCCTCGGCGGAGTTCTTGATCAGGTTTACCAGGATGCGGGTCAGGTCCTCGCCGGTAAGTCGCACCGGCAGTTCACCGCCGCTGGCGTGGATGGTCAGCGCGATCGTCGGTCCTGCCAGGGCGGTCAACAGGTTCTGCGCAGCCAGCAGCTCTTCCGCCAGGTTGTCGATGGGCGTGGCCGGCAGCAAATCCCAATGCTTCGGCGGTTGCTGCGGTACCGGTATCGACTGCATCCAGGACAGGCTGCCCTGCTCCCGCACCCTGCCACCCGGGACAAGCGCCCCGGGCCTGGTGCGGACCTCCAGCGCCACCAGCTTCTCCACCAGCCGGCGACTGGCCGCGGCCACCAGCCGCAGTTCGCTCCCGTAGTGCTGGAACGAGGGTGTCAGCACCCCCGGTTCCTCCAGCAGTTCACAATAGAGCCCCAGCGCGGTCACCATATTCCGGGCATCGTGCGCCACTTCCGCCAGGCTCTCCACCCTCATGCTCGGCTCGACCGGCGCTTCCACCACTGCGTCCAACCGCAATTCTTCCAATCCGCTCATTTCCGCCGCGTGTTCCATCAGCTGCATGCCCCACCCCGTTCCTCTCGGCCATCCCCCGGCCTGGTTTGGTTCTCTGCTGCCCCGTTCCGCAATCCTGCCTCTGCCGCAAATCGTGCCCCTGCCGCAGCCTGCCCGGTTCAATCCGGCTCCGGCTTTCGCATTTCCCATTTCTGCGTCTACAACGGGTTTTGTCCTGTTCTGTTACACGTGGTGTGCCAAACTCGGACACGGAATCTAAGCGGCTGATTAAGAAAGGGATGCCTGTGCATTTTCGCAACAGGACGGGAACCAGCAGAAAAGGCGCGGGTCCCAAATTGGGACAGACCCGGTGTTTCAAATTAGAATAACTAATTTATAATCAATAGTTTATGCCGGGTTTCCCGTTTCGGCTTCCGCAAATCGCCGCATTCCTATCTTGAAACCGAGCCGCCTTCATTCCCGGTCCTCCGTCGCTTTTCCCGTACAATCCCCCTATGCACGACATTGTTCCTCCTCCCTTCTTCCGCCCCGGAGGCCGCACGCCCGGCCAGCTTCGCCCTCTCTCCCTCACCCCTGGATATGTCCAGACCGCCGAAGGCTCGGTGCTGGTCTCGCTCGGCAACACGCGGGTCCTGACCAACGCCACCATCGAACCGGGTGTTCCCGGCTGGCTGCGCAACTCCGGCCGCGGGTGGGTCACGGCCGAGTACGCCATGCTGCCCCGCTCCACCGTCACCCGCACGCCCCGCGAAAGCGAACGGGGCAAGATCGGCGGCCGCACCCATGAGATTCAGCGCCTCATCGGCCGGAGCCTCCGCTCTGTGGTCGACATGCACGCCCTCGGCGAACGCACCGTCATTCTCGATTGCGATGTGATCCAGGCCGACGGTGGCACGCGCACCGCGGCCGTCACCGGCGCGGCGGTCGCCCTGGCCCTGGCCCTCAACGCCCTGGTCAAGGCCGGCACACTCAAGGCTTCGCCCCTCAAGCAACTGGTGGCCGCGACTTCGGTAGGCATCGTCGGCGGCACGGCGCTGCTCGACCTCTGTTACGAGGAGGACTCGCAGGCCGAGGTGGACATGAACGTGGTGATGACCGCCGACGGCGGCCTCGTCGAGACCCAGGCCACGGCGGAGAAGGGGAGTTATACCCGCGCCCAGCTCAACGAGCTGATTGACCTGGCTGCGGTGGGATTGAAGGAGATATTCGCCGCGCAGCGGGCGGTGCTGGAACAGTAGGCATACGGTCGCGAAGTTTGTTCATTGCATCCGGGTGCCCCACGATCCAACCGGAACCGGCTTTGGCCCCACGGTCGCAGTTCTCTCGCGCTAGAATTCGGTATTTGGTGTCTACATTATTGGGGTGTTCGGCAATGTCCGACAGTACAGGGCTAATTCAATCTCTATTCATCGCTCTTTGCGTCCTCTCTTTCATCCCTTGCGCGTGCAGTCGCAACAGAGCCCTAGGCGATTCAGTTCCCAGACTAGCCGGTGTCAGAGTCTCAGGAACCCAGGATTTGACATCCGACGATCTGCTTCGGGGGTTGAAACTGCAGATCGGCCAGAAGACCGATCGAAACAGTCTACATGCCATGTGCGAAGAACTGCAGGGCCTGAAGGCCTTTTATTCACTTTCCTGCAACGCTATCGCTGACGGCAACCAACTCTGGCTTGAGGTGGCGGTGAAAGGAGCGCCCTTCCCGCCATTGATATTCGACAATTTCGTTTGGACAACGAGGATGGCCCTTGTTGCAAGGTTGAAGCAAGAAGTACCTCTCTTTACACCTGGGATTCCCTACGACAGCGCGCTCAATCCCGACATTGTGCGGGTTCTCAATCGGATCGTCGCTGAACATGGGATCAAAGGAGGGGTGGAGCATTCACAGTTCTGGATAGATCGGGGCATGAATGTATTTGTCGTGAACGGGATCAGCGCCCCGGTTGTTTCCTGCGAGATCGTCGGCGAAAACGCGCCGCCTCCTGCAGAGATCAGGGCATGGTCGCATGTGGACGATGGTTGGAACCTGTCGCTAGCCGAATTGAATTGGAAATTGGATTTCGCTCTTCGTGATCTTTACTATTCTCGGGGATACTTACACCCAATCGTGCAGGAATCTCAGATCAGGTACCTCGGTCAGCGCGATGGAAGATACCCTGTCAAGGTGATCATGCGGATATCCTCAGGACCCCAATACATTTTCAGATCGATCCGCTTCGAGGGACGCGCAAGAGCCCATGCGGGCCAACTGCTCTCAGCATGGAGATTGAAGCCGGGCGAGGCTTACAACGATTCCTATACCTCAGAGTTTGAGAGCAAGATGCTCGATGAACCATGGGCTCAGAAGGATGCGACCTCATCGTTCACATCATCGTCCTGCGTCACGATCAACGAATCTGAGCGATCTGTTTTTCTGACAATCACTGTTGGATTGCCAAAGCAGGAACCGGCGAACGGTCAAATCACCAATTGTGCCGAGATGCATCAGTGGTTTTCTTACCCTGGCAACTACGTCGAACCCGCGAGCGGTGCGAACTAAAGCGCATTTCACCCACATTGGAAAGGACCCGTTCCTCGCTAGAAATCGTAATGCTGCGTAATTTACCGGCAACTTGCAAGCAACCCACAATCCCATTGGCATCTCCGCCGCCACCACCGACAACTCAATCTCCCCGGCCTATACTTACTGATTCAGTTCCAATCTTGCCGGGGAGGATTCATGTCCACACTCACGCGTCGCGATCTCATTGCTCTATTGCTGGCCGCACCCGCGGCCGCCTACGCGTTTAGCGACGATGCCGGAGGTTGGACGCCGTTGTTTGACGGCAAGTCGCTCAACGGTTGGAAAGCCAGCGAGCATGCGGATACATTCAGGGTCGTGGACGGTCAGATTGTCGCGCACGGCAACCGGGCGCACTTGTTTTATGTGGGTTCCGTGCACAACGCCGATTTCAAAAACTTCGAGCTAAGTGCGGACGTGATGACACGGCCCGGCGCGAACTCCGGCATCTACTTCCACACCGCATATCAGCCCTCGGGCTGGCCTGCGGCGGGATTCGAAGTGCAGGTGGAGAACACGCACGAAGGTGTCAGCGCATGTACGGAGCGGAAGAAGACCGGTTCCCTCTACGGTGTACGCAACGTGTACCAGGCGCTCGTCGCCAACAATGAGTGGTTCCAGATGAACATCCTGGTTCGCGGCAAGCAGGTGCAGATCCGGGTCAACAGTATGCTCGTGGTGGACTATATAGAGCCGGACCCCCCGTTCCGGGCCGATCTCAACTTCCAGCGAGTCATCAACCACGGTACGTTCGCGCTCCAGGGGCACGACCCCGCGAGCGCCACCTGTTTCAAGGACATCCGCGTTCGTCCGCTGCCCGATGACATCGCGCAAATCTCGAACGAGCGGCCCGAAGTGGACGAGCTCTACCGCGACGTCATCCGCCTCGGCACTGAGAACTATCCGCTGGTGGATTATCACGTGCACCTGAAGGGTGGTCTGACAATCGACCAGGCCCTGGCGAACTCCCGCCGCCTGGGCATCAACTACGGCATCGCCATCAATTGCGGTTTGGGTTTCCCGGTGCACAGCGACGACAGCGTGCACCAATACTTCGACAGCATGAAAGATCAGCCATGCTACGTGGCCTTGCAGGGTGAGGGGCGCGAATGGATGACACTCACCTCGCCCGAGTCAGTCGCTCGCTTCGACTATTGCTTCACCGATGCCATGACCTTCAGGGATGACAACGGCAAGCGCTTGCGCCTCTGGATTCCTGAGGAGACCGGTGAAATCCCCGACAAACAGGCGTTCATGGAGATGCTGGTGAAGCGCATCCAGGGCGTGATGCGCGAACCCATCGACATCTACGCCAATGCCACCTATCTGCCCGACCAGATTGCCGCGGAGTACGACGCGCTGTGGACGCCCGAGCGGAGGTCCAAAGTGATTGACGCCGCCCTGGAGAACGATGTCGCCATCGAGATCAACAACCGTTACAAGATTCCGAGTGCTGCGTTCATCAAGGCGGCCAAAGCTGCGGGCGCCAAGTTCTCTTTCGGCACGAACAATGCCGACGCCAACCTCGGCCGCCTCGAATACTCGATCCAGATGGTCAAGCAGTGTGGCCTCGTCTGGCAGGATATCTTTGTGCCCAAGCCTCCCGGCCAAAAGCCCATCCAGGTCAAAAAGTGGCGTACCACCGCGTAAGTCTCTCCTGGGTCTTGAACGATCCGTCTCCGCGCTTGCCGAAAATTACCATCGGGCGGCGCACAATATCTGCATGGGACAGTCATACAAGATCGATCCGCTGGCCTCACCCAGCCGAAAAAGTTGGTACCCCCCACCCCCTCCCCCCTGAAAAGGGCGCTATCCGCGCGCACCAATCGCCCGGTTCTAGAGATAAGCTATTTAGAATCAATAGATGTTGGCCGCAGCCACGGGCAAACCCATTATCTTAATGGTAAACAGAAGCCCCTGGAAAATGCCCCTTTTCGTCGCTTTTGGGGGTGGCTTTTAGCAAGTTCTATGAGAAAGTGAGGCATTCTTGACCAGCGCCACAGCGGACCCTGGTCAGAACTCAAAAGCCCACAGTAACTCTGGCTTCGCTCTAATCCTCCCCAATGTCCTCATTCCACACTTCAGGGTGTTCGGCGATGTAGCCTTCCAGCAACTCGCGGCACTCACGGCTGTCCAGATCAATTACCTCCACGCCATTTTCGCGCAGCCAGTCCAGCCCTCCGGCAAAGGTGTGACTCTCGCCCACCACCAGCGTGCCGAAGCCGAACTGCCGCACCAACCCACTGCAGTACCAGCACGGCGCAAGCGTGGTCACCATCACCATGTCACGGTAGCTCCGCTGGCGCCCTGCGCGGCGGAATGCGTCAGTCTCCGCATGAACGCTGGGGTCGCCTTGCTGCACACGGCGGTTATGGCCCCGGCTTACCAACTCACCACTACGCCGGAACAGAGCCGCCCCGATGGGGATGCCGCCCTCCACCCGGCCATACCGCGCTTCTTCCAGAGCCACCGCCAACATTCGTTCGTAAAGCTCCTGCTGAGCCATAACTTCCCTCACATGTGAAGCATAAGCCATGCTTGACACCGGCTGAGGCTGTTCTCACTGCTGCCAGTACGACATGTTCTCGATTCGCAACCTCTGAGGCACCTTGACTTCGAGCGCACTCAAAGATGTAGGTTGGATGTATGGGCTATGCAGGGTTCACCATTCGAAGCATGGCGGAGCGATGTGGAATGACAGCGCATACGCTTCGCTACTATGAGCGCGTGGGACTGATTCAACCGGTAGAGCGCGCGCGCAACGGTCACCGCCGCTACTCCGACTCTGACGAAGCGTGGATTCATTTCCTGCACTGCATGCGGGCCACCAATATGCCCATTCGCGAGATGCAGCGCTATGCGACGCTACGCGAAATCGGCGACTCCACTTCGCTGGAACGGCGCAAGATTCTCGAAGATCACCAGGCTGCTATCGCCGCGCAGATCGTGGAACTGCAGCAGGCTCACGCGCTCCTGACGCATAAAATCGCCAACTATCGCAAGATTGAACAGCGCATCCGTATCGGTGGTCCGCAAACCGTCGAGGCGGAAGACGATTGCACGCTGGCATCCGCGAGCTGATGGCTCGCCAGCCTGCGAGAGGTAACAGGCAATGAAGATTCGCAAATTGGGAGCAAACGGCCCGGTAGTCTCGGCCATCGGCCTGGGCTGCATGGGCATGAGCGAATTCTATGGAGGCCGCGATGACCGGGAGTCGCTAGCCACCATCGATCGTGCTTTGGAACTCGGCATCAACTTCCTCGACACCTCGGACGTTTACGGCCCGCACACCAACGAAGTGCTGGTAGGCAAAGCTCTAAAGGGCCGCCGTAACAAATTCTTTCTAGCTACCAAGTTCGGCATCGTGCGCGACCCGGCCAATCCTGAACGGCGCGGAGTTGATGGCAGCCCGGTCTACGTGCGCAAGTCCGTTGAGGGTAGCCTGCGGCGTCTGGGCATTGAGACCATCGATCTCTATTACCAGCATCGTGTGGACCCCGGAACGCCCATTGAAGAGACCGTGGGTGCGATGTCTCGCCTGGTCGAAGAGGGCAAGGTGCGCTACCTCGGTCTGTCAGAGGCGGCTCCGGCGACTATTGAACGTGCTCATAGCGTTCACCCCGTTTGCGCGGTTCAGACCGAGTACTCGCTGTGGACCCGCGATCCCGAGCCGGAAGTGCTGCCCACCTGTCGCCGCCTGGGAATCGCGTTTGTAGCCTACAGCCCTCTGGGCCGAGGCTTTTTGACGGGCGGAATCAAGAGCCCCGAAGACTTTGAAGCGGGTGATTATCGCCGCTCCAGCCCTCGCTTCCAAGGCGAGAACTTCACCCGCAATCTGAGACTGGTGGAAACCGTGAAGCAACTGGCAGAGGCATCGGGAATTACGCCGAGCCAGCTTGCCCTGGCCTGGGTACTTGCGCAGGGCGACGACATCGTGCCTATTCCCGGCACCAAGCGCCGCAAATATTTGGAGGAGAATGCGGCTGCGGTGGACGTTTCGCTTACCCCGGAGCTGATCCTGAAATTGCAGAAGGCATTTCCCCTGGACGCTGCGGCAGGCGACCGGTATGTCGCGGAGATGAAGGCACTGGTCAACGTGTAAGTTTTCCAGAGGATCTGAGCGATTCCCCTCCGCTCTGACCCTCAGTCCTGCGCCGCGCTGTTGTGTGAACCAGCCCGGCGCAAATCTAACCCCTACCCCATGTAAATCGGGTAGGATAGCGGCACGGGCGGCATAGCCGTTCTCTGGATTGGCGCAGACAGAATTGCTTGCTCCAGAATGCCGGCAAGTCCCCATGCATTTGAGAACGGCCCTGTCCCGAGGAGGTCACCTGTGGCAGATACACTAGATTTGCGCTTCAAGCACCTGCACTCACATTCGGCCCAGAAACCCAAAGATGAACTTGCGCCAGACCAGCAGACTCTGGACCTGGAGCCTCTGACCCCGTTGGATGCGCAGCCAGCGAGCAGCCGCTTCAGTCGGCGGTCATTTCTTTCCGGACTGGGCGCGACAGGCCTGTTGGCCGGTGCTGCACCCTTCGCTGAAGCCGCTCCGCTAGTCGAGCCTGCAGCCGATGGGCCCACTGCAGACTCCGCAGTAGGAGTGCTGACCTTGCGCATCAATGGCAAGGACTACACGCTGCGGGGACCCGATGCGCGGGCCACACTGCTGGACACTTTGCGCGAGCGCTTGCACCTGACCGGCACCAAGAAAGGCTGCGATCACGGGCAGTGCGGTGCCTGCACGGTGCACGTGAACGGGCGCCGCGTGAACAGTTGCCTCTCCTTTGCCGTGATGCATGAGGGCGACGAGATTACCACCATCGAAGGCCTGGGCCAGCCGTCGAATCTGCACCCCATGCAAGCGGCCTTTGTGGAGCACGACGGCTACCAGTGCGGCTATTGTACGAGCGGACAGATCATGAGTGCCGTGGCCCTGCTGAAGGAGCCCATCGGCCCCACCGTGGAAGATATCAAGCATGCCATGGCGGGCAACATCTGCCGCTGCGGAGCCTACACCAACATCGTCGCCGCCGTTCGGCAAGTGCGGGCACAGGCCTGACCCAGGAGGATAGACCATGCAGACCTTTGAGTACGTCAAGGCCGCAAGCGTTGACAAGGCACTGTCCAGTGCGGGCAAGTTCATCGCCGGCGGCACTACGCTGGTGGACCTGATGAAGCTGAACGTCGAGCAGCCACCCGCGTTGGTAGATATCAACCTCCTGCCTCTGGACAAGATCGAGAAGCTGCCCAACGGCGGCCTGCGCATCGGGGCAATGGTGCGCAACTCCGACCTGGCCTGGCACCCGGAGGTGAAGGAGTCGTACGCGGTGCTGTCGGAGGCGATTCTTTCCGGCGCTTCGCCGCAGTTGCGCAACATGGCCACCACCGGAGGCAACCTCTTGCAGCGGACCCGCTGCGCCTACTTCCGCGAGCCCACCGCGGGCACGCCGGGCGGCTACGGTTGCAACAAGCGCACGCCGGGCACCGGTTGCGCCGCTCTGGAAGGCTACCATCGCATTCATGCCATCCTAGGCACCAGCGACCACTGCATTGCTACACATCCATCAGACATGTGCGTGGCCATGACCGCACTCGAAGCGGTGATCGGCGTGGAGGGATCCAAGGGCAAGAGAACCATCCCCATTGCCGATTTCCATAAGCTGCCGGGCGACACGCCGCAAATTGAAAACGCCCTGGAGCCTGGCGAGCTGATCACGCACGTCGATCTTCCCAAGCCGATCGAGGGCGCGCACTCCGTCTACCTGAAGCTGCGCGACCGCGCCAGCTACGAATTCGCGCTGGCCTCGGCCGCTGTGGTGGCCATGGTCGAAGGCGGCCACATCCGGTACGTACGCGTGGCAATGGGCGGCGTGGGCACCAAGCCCTGGCGCTCGCATGAGGCCGAGGCCGCTTTGACCGGCAAGCCTGCAGATGCTGCAACCTTCCGCGCCGCAGCCCAGGCCGCGCTGGCCAATGCAAAGCCGCGCACTGACAACGCATTCAAAGTGGAATTGGCGAAGCGCTGCCTGGTGCGAACACTCAAGCTCGCAACCGCCTAGAGCCGGAACGCAGGAGAATCGTATGGCGACGCAATCACTTCCCCACTCACCTAACATCATCGGCGCCTCCGTGCCTCGGATTGATGGCCCCCTGAAGACGACGGGCACTGCGCGCTACGCGGTCGATCACGATTTTCCTGGGTTGGCGCATGCGGTTGCAGTACAAAGCACGATTGGCAGCGGACGCATCCGCAGCCTCGATGTCTCCGCCGCCGGAAAAATGCCTGGGGTGCTGCTGCTCTTACACAGCGGCAACATGGAAAAGGTCTACCGGCTCTTCCCGCACCAGGACGATGCGACCATCAGCGAAGCGCGGCCTCCGTTTGAAGACGAAAGGATCTATTACTGGGGCCAGTATGTGGCCTTGGTTGTGGCCGAAACGTTGGAACAGGCCACTGCCGCGGCCAATGCGGTGCGCGTGGAGTATGAGGCCGAGAGTCCGAATGTGCAAAGGGATTTGAGCGACTTTACTGGCGAGCGCCAGAGTAGTTGGAAGCGTGGCGACCCTGACAAGGCGCTCACCGAAGCTCCCGTAGCCATCGACGAAACCTACGTGACGCCGGTTGAAACCCACAATCCAATGGAGATGCACGGCACTGTCGCGGTGTGGAATGGCGACAGCGTGACGCTCTATGAGAGTTCACAAGGGGTAGTGAATCATCGCGTGGTGATGGCCGAGGTGCTCGGCATTCCTCGCGAAAACGTGCGCGTGATTTCGCGCTTCATCGGATCGGGCTTCGGCGGCAAGCTCTTTCCCTGGCCGCAGTCGGCCATGGCTGCTGTCGCGGCCCGGAAGATCAACCGTCCAGTAAAGCTCAGTGTCGACCGGCGCATGATGTTTTCCAACGTGGGCCATCGCCCGCACACCCAGCAACGCATCCGCCTGGGCGCAACCGCGGATGGAAAGCTGACCGCCATTCGCCACGACTTCTTGACGGAAACTTCGCAACTGGACGACTTTGTGGAACATTGCGGCGAACAGACGCCGTTTCTTTACAGTTGCCCGAATCTCGAAGTGACTACCGGCATGGTACGGCGCAATGTGGGCGCACCCGCACCGATGCGTGGACCCGGCGCAGTACCTGGCCTCTTTGCGCTGGAATCCGCCATGGACGAATTGGCTATCAAGCTCAAAATGGACCCGCTGGAATTGCGCTTGAAGAACGATGCCGAACGCGACGAGGGCACCAACCTTCCCTTCTCTTCGCGCCATCTGAAGGAGTGCTACCTCACCGGCGCCGAAAAGATTGGATGGAAACTGCGCACGCCCCAACCCGGCTCCATGCGCCGCGATGGCAAGTTCATCGGCTGGGGCCTCGCGGGCGCTTCGTGGGCGGCGGCACGCATTCCTTGCACTGCAACCGTGGAGCTATGTCCCGATGGGCGCATCTGTGTACGCTGCGCGACGCAGGACATCGGCACGGGCACTTACACCCTATTTGCCCAGGTGATGCACGAGAAGACCGGTGTTCCGCTGGATCGTATTGATGTCTTCCTGGGCGACACCGCACTCCCCGATGGACCGACCTCCGGCGGTTCCATGGTCACCAGCGCCATTTTGCCTGCCGCCTCCAGCGCCGCGAATACGGCAGTCTCGCGGCTGATCAACATCGCTACCCTCACCCCGAATTCGCCATTCCACGGCGTGCATCCTGACATGCTTGTGCTTTCAGAAGGACGCGTTCGCGCGAAAGATCAGACAGAGATGCGCGGCGTGGCGCTTCATGCGGACGATCTGCCCTCGACCCATCCTCCCGCGAATGGCGTGCCCTTTGAGGAGGTAATTAGTCTGGCAGGCCTGAGCGGAATTACCGCGGCCGGACGCACCTTGCCTTCGTTTGAAGACCCCGAGGCACGCGGCTATTCCCTGCACTCCTATGGCGCGCACTTTGCCGAAGTGGAGTGGGAGCCGGAGATCGCGCACCTGCGCGTGAGCCGCATCTTTTCCATCTTCGATTGCGGACGCATCATCAACCGGAAAGCCGGAACTAATCAAATCCTGGGCGCGGCGGTGATGGGCTTGGGCATGACGCTGCTGGAAGAAACTCGTTATGAGCCGCACTCCGGCCAGCCCATCAACGGCAGCTTTGCCGACTACCTTGTCGCCACCTGCGCCGATCTGCCCGATCTCGATGTCACGTTTCTCGACTATCCCGACCTGATCGTGAACGAGTACGGTGCGCGCGGCATCGGCGAAATCGGCATGGCAGGAGTGGCGCCGGCTATTACTGCGGCGGTTCATCATGCCACCGGGGTGCGGGTGCGCGAGTTGCCTGTGCGCATTGAAGACCTGCTGCAATCGAAGATTCTCGTGGCCTGAAATGAATTTCACAAGAAGACAACGATGCAATAGAAAGGCCGACACGCCGTGAAGATTTTCAGTAGCAAAGATCGATCCAGCCGCAAGGGCCCGGCAGCGTGGTTCACGGGAAACGCCTGGGTGGATGAGATTGTGGCAGGGGCTGAACCTTCGCGGCTCCGTGTCTTCATGCTCAACTTCGGGCCAGGCACGCGCACGGCGTGGCATACCCATCCCCTGGGCCAAACTCTCCACGTGCTGACGGGTGCCGGAGTTGTGCAGATTGCCGGCGAGCCGGTGCGAGAGATTCACCCTGGTGACACGGTGATCATCGAACCGGACGCACTGCCCTGGCATGGCGCCACGCCGGAGCACTCACTCGTGCATTTCGCCATCCAGGAAGCGGATGCGCAGGGTGTAGACGTGGTATGGCTGAAGCCCGTAACGGATGAGGAATATGCAGCTCGGCAGGAGTGATAGTCGAAGAGCCGGTTGCCGCAGGATGCGAGCACGGAAAGGGAACGAATGAGTACGACACCGGATTCGATCATCGGTCGAGCCACACCGCGCATCGACGGGCCGCTGAAGACCACAGGCTCGGCCGAGTATTCCGCCGACTTCCACTTTGAGCGTATGGCCCACGCAGTGCCAGTGGCTGCGACTGTAGCCAGTGGAAGAGTTCGCACACTCGACACCACCGAAGCTGAGCAGATGCCGGGCGTTTTGCTGGTTTTGCATCACGGCAACATCGGCCCGCTCTTCCGCACCGTGCCGGGCGACGACAACGCGACCAGCAGCGAAGTACGCTCCGCATTTGAGGATGAGATTGTCCGCCACTGGGGCCAGTATGTCGCGGTTGCTGTGGCTGAGACGCTGGAGCAGGCCGTGGCTGCGGCGGCCGTAGTGAAGGTAGAGTACGAGCCGCAGCCGGCCAATTTGCGAGCAGGCCTTGATGACTACATCGGCGATCGTAAATCCGTTTCGAAGCGCGGCGACCCCGATGCCTCCTTTGCTGCGGCGCCCATCAGGATTGACGCCACCTATATAACGCCTATCGAGACCCATAATCCCATCGAGTTGCACGCATCGGTGGCCATGTGGGAAGGCGACCGCGTGACGCTCTACGAAACTTCACAAGGAGTCGTGAATCATCGCGTGGTGATGGCCCAGATTCTTGGCCTGCCGGTCGAAAACGTTCGTGTCGTTACGCGGTTTCTGGGCTCGGGGTTTGGCGGCAAGCTCTTTCCATGGCCTCACACTGCCATGGCTGCGGTGGCCGCGCGCAAGCTGGACCGGCCAGTCAAGTTATGCCTCGGCCGGCGCATGATGTTTTCCAGCGTTGGGTACAGACCACGAACTGAGCAACACATCAAGCTGGGTGCAAGCAAGGAAGGCAAACTGCTGGCGCTACGCCACGATTACCTCAATGTGACTTCGCAACTGGATGACTTCGACGAGGGCTGCGGGGAAGCGACGCCCTACCTCTACAGCGTTGCAAACCTCGAAGTCACCAGTGCAATGGTACGGCGTCACGTGGGCGCTCCCATGTACATGCGCGGCCCCGGCGCGGTGCCTGGCCTGTATGCGCTCGAGGCCGGTATGAACGAACTGGCTGATGCGCTCAAAATCGATCCGCTACAGTTGCGCCTACTCAACGATGCCGAAAGAGATGAGGACAAGAACCTGCCCTTCTCATCCCGCCACTTGCGTGAATGCTACGAGGTGGGCGCGAAGAAGTTTGGATGGGCGCAGCGCACACCAGGCATCGGGTCCATGCGCCGCGACGGCAAGATTCTGGGTTGGGGCCTGGCTGGTGCAAGCTGGGGGGCAGACCGCTTGCCCTGCACCGCCACGGTTGAATTGCATGCCGACGGTCGGGTCGCGGTTCGCTGCGGCACCCAGGACGTCGGTACGGGTACTTACACCATATTTGCTCAAGTACTGAGCGAGAAAATCGGCGTTCCGCTCGATCGAATCGATGTCATCCTGGGTGACAGCGCACTGCCCGACGGCCCCATGTCCGGCGGTTCCATGGTTACCGGCTCGGTGCTTGATGCCATTGCCGCGGGCGCCACCAACGCCGTGAATCGAATGCTGCAACTGGCTACAGTGACTCAAGGTTCGCAGTTCAAGGATGCCACGGCAGAAACGCTCACCTTTTCTGCAGGCCGCGTCCACAAAAAGGGCCAGGCGTCTGGCGACGGAATCCCTTTTGCTGAAATTCTGCAACTTGCCCGGCTGAATAGCGTGAGCGCTGAAGGCAAAACACAGCCCAGTTGGGAAGACCCCAAGTCGAAGGGCGTCTCGCTTCACTCTTACGGCGCGCAGTTTGTCGAAGTGGAGTGGGAACCGGAGATTGCCCACCTCCGCGTGAGCCGCGTGGTTACCGTGATTGACGCTGGCCGCATCATTAACCCCAAGGCCGCAGCCAACCAGATTGCCGGTGCCGTGGTAATGGGCGTTGGAATGGGCCTGATGGAAGAGACAGTCTACGACCAGCGTACCGGGCAACCCATCAACGGCAGCATGGCCGACTACCTGATGGCAACCTGCGCCGACTCACCCGAGATCGACGTCACCTTCCTGGACTATCCTGACCCGGCAATGGGCGCTTATGGCGCGCGCGGCGTGGGTGAGATCGGTTTGGCGGGCGTTGCCCCGGCCATCACTGAAGCGGTTTATCACGCCACCGGTATGCGTGTACGCAAACTGCCGGTACGCATCGAGGATCTGCTGCAATCGAAAATCTTTGAGGTTTAAGCGAGAATAGGAGCCAATGACGGATCTCGAACACATCCTGCCGATGTGGCACGAACTGAAAGCCGCAGGGGTGGACTATGTGTTGGCGACGATCGTGGCGGTTGAGGGCTCCAGCTACCGCAAGCCGGGTGCGCGCATGCTGCTGACCCAGGATGGCCGCCGCGCAGGCACAGTCAGCGGCGGCTGTCTTGAAGCCGAAGTCGCCCGTCGAGCTTGGTGGCTCACTGAAGCTGGACCAGTGGTCTGTTCTTACTCCACCATCGCCGACGACGGGGACATGCCCTACGGCTCTGGATGCGGCGGCGTAGTCCATATCTTGTTAGAGCGAGCCCAGACAGCCGGCCCTCTGCTGACTGCGATGGAGAGCGCCTTTAATGCGCGTAGGCCTCTGGCTATCGCTACAGTCGTGGAAGGTCCGCAGATCGGGCAGAGAGCCTTTGCCGGCCTGCCGGAGCCGGTAACGGATGGATCCCAAAATCTGAGTTATCCCTTGTCTCACCCTATATCCGGAGAAAGAGCCGAGGGTCGCGGACACGCGGCGACCTCTTTCCACCTGGACCTGAGGGATCTGGCAGGCCTTGCGCTGGATCACCGCGCGTCGCTGGAGAAAAAGATCGCGGTGGAAGGTGTTCAGACCCGCGCTTGGGCCGACTACCGTCTCGCTCGGCCTGGCTTGTGGGTCTTCAGTGCTGGCGACGACGCAAAGCCGCTGGTGCACCTGGCCCGCGAATTGGGCTGGTTTGTCGCCGTGGCGGATGGCCGCTCCCATCTGGCGACGCGTGAACGATTTGGTGCAGCCCATGAGGTGCAGGTGTTGCCGATCACGGCGCTGCCCGATGCTGCGGCGGCACATCTCAGCCTGCTCCCTGGGGACGCGGCAGTGGTGATGACCCACAGCTTCGATCAGGACTCGCGCGTCCTGGCCTCGCTGCTTTCGCTTCCCTTCCCGCTGACCTACATCGGAGTACTCGGCCCGCAGCGCCGAACCCGAGAATTGCTAGCCGAGTCGGCTCGCCTGCTCCATCTTCCTGCTTCCATGGAACGTGTCGATCGCTGGCTGACGCAAATCCACGCGCCAACGGGGCTTGACCTCGGCGGAGAGGCGCCTGCTGCCGTCGCGCTCTCGATCCTGGCTGAGATTCAACAGGTTCTCAGCGCCGCCACCGGTATATCCTTGCGCGAAGTACGCTCCGCCTCGCCTGCGATCAGCAGGTAGGTCGCATCGACATATGGGTTCAATGTAAGGGCAATATAACGTTTGACGCGCATGTTGTGCGTTTTGTTGGCCTTATGCGCGTTTTGGTTAATCGGCAAAACTATCCATAAATATCAACCGTACATCCGGCTGTGTGCCCTCAGGCTTGAGGTCCCCCAATCCAAATCCCAGCCTCTTTGGGAATTCCGAGGTCGAACCCATAGAACTCCTGTGCAGATCAGAACTAAGGACGCTCGATCAACACCGCATTGGTTAGCCAGGCAAGCGCCGGGTTCCCCTCCGTTGCAGAGAATTACTGCATATCGGCGCAGAATAAAGGAATGCGCATCCTCCACTCTCGCCTCGCAATGTCAGCTACGTCCCCGGTCTGTACCAATCGCCACCCCACCCCCCCTCCCCCTCCAAAACCCACCTTTGGAGGGGCCATTTTTCATATAACCTTCGCGTAATGAATATCTTAGTAATTAGCCCTATGTACTCATCGGTAAACAGAACCCCCTGATTTTCCCTTGTTTTCGACCCCAAATCGCCTTGGAACCTCAGAAAATGGTGCAGCCGAAGCCGTTTTTCACTTCGTTTTCAACAAATGTCCCGTCAATCCAGCCTGCACCTATACGTCGATACGCCCTAGCCGCTTTCGCACATACGATTCAAACCGCCAAGTGCGCTTCCAGCACATCGAGAAACTTCGCCAGCCAAGCCGGATGCGCCGTCCATGCCGGGCCAGTGACCAGTTTCCCATCCACCACGGCCTCTGAGAAATCCACCTTCACAAATGTCCCGCCAGCCAGTTCCACCTCTGGCGCGCAGGCCGGATAGCAATTCAGCTTGCGGCCCTTCAGGATGCCGGCTGCGGCCAGCAGTTGGGCTCCGTGGCACAGAGCAGCGATCGGCTTATCAGCCTCGTCGAAATACCGTACAATGTTCAGCACCTTGGCGTTCAGTCGCAGATATTCCGGCGCGCGGCCCCCGGGAACCACCAGTGCATCATACTGGGCCGGATCGATCTCATCGAAGGTGGCATTGAGATTGAAATTGTGCCCACGCTTCTCGGAATAGGTTTGATCGCCCTCGAAGTCGTGAATCGCCGTGCGTACCTGTTCGCCCTGCTTCTTACCGGGGCAAACCGCGTGTACTGTGTGGCCCACCATCTGCAAGGCCTGAAAGGGAACCATGATCTCGTAATCCTCAACAAAATCGCCAGCTAGCAACAACAGCTTTGCAGGTTTCATCGCCTTCTTCTCCAATCAAAAAGTTGTCCTGATTGCCCAATACCACTCCATCTCATGTCCGGGCAAAATGAGGCTTGCGGCAAAACGAGTCGCCACTCCATCTGATGGCATTTTCCATCTGTAGATTCACCCTTCCGCCCCGTGGAGTTCAAGTGCAATTCAATCTAACTTCGAGAGGTACAATCTCATAGAATTCCGCTATGACCTCTTCCCCCGAAACCCTTGACGCCCTGAATGCCCGCATCGTCGCGTGCAACCGTTGCCCCCGTCTGCGGGCACATTGCGCTGAGATGGCTCGTGTGCGCCGCCGCGCCTATGCAGAGTGGGAGTACTGGGGCCGTCCTGTACCCTCGTTTGGCGACCCGCAGGCACGGGTTCTGGCGTTGGGGCTGGCGCCTGGCGCGCACGGTTCAAACCGCACCGGGCGAATCTTCACCGGCGATGGATCGGGCGACTTTCTTTACCCCGTGCTGCACGAGGCAGGCTTTGCCTCGCAGCCGAACGCCGTCAGTCGCGACGACGGTATGCAGCTCACTGGCCTGTGGATCAGTGCTGTCGTCCGTTGCGCTCCCCCAGCCAATAAGCCGACCTTTGACGAGCTGCGTAACTGCGCTCCGTGGCTGGACCAAGAGATGAAGTTGCTCGGCGGTCTCCGCGTAGCCATCTGCCTGGGCCGCATCTCTTTCGACGGCCTGATCGGCTGGGCGCAGCGGACCGGCCAAGTCACGTCGCGCATCGGTTTCGCCTTTTCCCACGGAGCCGAATACGTGCTGCCTGGAGGTCTCAATATCATCGCCAGCTATCATCCGTCCCTGCAAAACACCAATACCGGTAAACTCACCCGCCCTATGTTTCTCTCGATCTTCAATCGGGCGAGGCAGCTGGCGAGTCAAGGTTAGAGACTGGACTGAAAGAGGGAGCATGTCACGGCGAGCGCAGACTTGGTTCAAGGTGTTTGCACCGAGGCACCTTCTTATGCTCGCGAATCGAACGCTCGCGGATCCCGGGCAACTTTCGACTACATCCTCAAGACATATTGGGAGTGAATCGGCTAAAGTGGATTGGATCTGAGGAGTGGTATGAGGTTGGTTCAAGTTTCCGATGCTGCTCACAATTCGTGCATGACCACAGAGGAGTTGCGCGCCAGCTGTTTCGCTGAGCGCTGCGAACTGGACATCCTCAACATCGACGGACCCGGTTCTGTCACGATGAATGAAACTAAATGCGAGTTATCCACCCTGGATGGTCTCTATGTGAGACGAGGGGTAAAGCATATTTCCTTCCGGAGCAGTGACCCTTCCAACATTGCTGAATTTTATCTGCTAAGTTGTCCGCCCCACACCAGTTATCCAGTAAGCAGAATAGCGGTCGAGAGCATTGAACCCGCGGCGCTTAGATCGCCGGAAACCGCCAACCATCAACGCATCCAGAGATACATTCATGTCCCGCGCCGGCTTGGGCACTGCTAGAAACACTTTCTATTGGGGCATGGCGGTGAGAACCAGTTATACAACGACATGGATCCGCTGCATTGCGGATCTGCAGTGAGACAGTCAATGCAGAGTCTAACCCGAAACCTTATCCCGACAGCATTCTTCTTGCTGTCTCTTGGAGCAAATCCACAAGCTATGAAAATCGACCATTGGTCTCCCACGCAGTTATTGGAACGGGCCACGCATCTGCGGCAGATTGCAGCGCAGGGCGAAGGCGCGGCCAGCGAAACACTGGAAACGTATCCTCACCATTACACGATGCTTGCCTTCCGCAGTAAGGACGGCGGCGGAGAGCTGCACGAGAACTTCGCCGACCTGTTCTACATTCTCGATGGCCATGTGACTTTGCTGACTGGAGGCAAAGTCGTGGACGCCAAGACAATCGCGCCGGGCGAGGTCCGAGGCCCCTCGGTAAAGGGCGGGTCCGCACAGGAACTGAAAGCCGGGGACGTGGTGCACATTCCGGCCGATACGCCGCACCAGATGCTCGTGGCAGCGGGCGATACAGTTACCTATTTTGTGGTCAAGATTCAGGAAAACCAGTAACGCGCTGAAGGTCCCTCAAGACCCCGGATGTGCTGCAAGGAGACTGGAGCGGGAGACCGGGATCGAACCGGCGACATTCAGCTTGGGAAGCTGACGTTCTGCCACTGAACTACTCCCGCTTCGCTCCCCATTATAGCCAGAGGAGGCCGTTATGTCAGCGAGACCTGTCCACACTTTATCCGGTGCGCCTGTTTTGCCCGCAGGAATGACGGCCCCTGTCTGGAGCGCCGCGTTTAACCGGACTGCAGGCATCTCCAGTGGACTCTAGCCTTCAGCAGAACTCCGCACCTGCGGCGCTTTGGGGCTCACCATATCTCCCGCTCTTATATAGATTGGAAAGGATGGAGCGACACGTTCGCCAGTCGGACCTTTTGCGGGCATAATGCAGAAAAGAAACGTCGATGCAACAATTTGTACGTCTGAGAATGGAGTCGCATTACACATGTAGCAGGCATCCAGCCGCGCCTTCAGCGGCTTGATCCGCTCTGCGTAGAACAGGTCAATGCTATCGGTATCGATACCCCGCAGGATTTCTCCCTCACAGCGAAATGCGATGGTGGCCACTCCAGTGATGCCGGGCCGATAGGGCATATTTCTTAGCTCAGCATATTGAGGAAGCTTGGGCCGAGGGCCAACCAAGCTCATATCTCCGCGCAGCACATTGTAGAATTGCGGGAGTTCGTCGAGTTTGAATTTCCGCAGGAATCGCCCAAAGGGTGTTATACGCAAGTCACCGTCCATCGTAAGACCTGGACCCGCATTCACTCCCCGATCTTCGGTCATGCTGCGAAACTTGTAGATCCGGAAGAGGCGACCGCCCAATCCCACCCGATCTTGGGAAAAAAGCGCCTTCCCTCTCGAGGTAATTCGAACGCCCAAAGCAATGAGCATCATCGGTAACCCAAACACGAGCAAAACTGAGAAGGCGACGACGATATCCAAAATGCGTCTGGTACGCGAGACGATCCAACGGCTCGCAGGAGGGGTGTTTAAGCACCCATCGAACGAAACGGGCATGGTGCGCTTGCAGTGAGAAGCATGAGAAGACAAATCACTGAGATGAGCAATATCAGAAAGACAGGATTCGTGTTCCAACAGAAACCTTCCCCCCCAGGGCCAATACCTGGACCACACCGGGACTCTCAGATTTTTGTATTGCAGACAGTATAGAGTCTATAGACTCCCTAGTCAAAGAAAAGTCCTTCCAATTCGGACGTCGATCATGGAGGACAAGTTAGGTCTACTTAGAAGCTCAACCTTCCATTTTGGAACTATTTCTAAGAAAATCGGCAAGCATTGAAACTTTTCCCTAACCCTTCCCTACAAGGTTCCGCCTTTGGAAGACTTAGAGATAGATCACGACGCTCCGCGCTCGATGAGCATAATATCGCCAACACCCGCTAGCCAGATAGTTACTGCACGTGAACGTTGTAGTGTGACTAAGGCATGGGTTGTGCCTATCTTCACTTTGGAATGCGACCAGCAAGGGCATTCAGCGATATAACTCTCTTCCGCAGCGCTAATCGTCAGCCGGTACCTTATATCTAAGTCTCGCGGTTAATTAGATCGACAGCATACCATCCATTAGTCCTGAAAAAATTCGCGATAGCTCCGCCGCCCTCCATACTAATGAGTCAGCACGACAGCTTCAACCGCAAGTGTGGAAATTGCGGAGAAAGCCTGGGCCCATGCTAAAGCTTGAGTAAGATTGGAGGGACGCATGGTCTTTTCCGGTACCACAATGCTGTCGCCAGGGTGAAGGCGCAAATCACTAAAACCGCGCCAAAGCAATGAGGAATTTGCATTTTGGCCCGAGACCGTCCCGTCCGCCCTCAAAATGTAGACGCGTCTGCGATCGGCTTCCCGGCTGGGGCCTCCCGCGAGACGAAGGTATTCACCTGCTCTAGCACCCTGATGGAACACAAACGCGTGCGGGTTGAACACTGCGCCAAGCACCTGAACCGTCTGCGGCATGAAGGGTACTACCAGCCGGTCTCCATCCTCCAGGTGCACATCCGGAAACTCGTAATCGCCATTGCCATGAGGAACCATGTTGAGCACGATTCGACCGCTGGCACGCACACTCCGAATACGTGCGATCAATTCACGGTTGACGGAAAGAGCCTGCTGAGTGGTTGTGCTGTTTGCCTCACCAGCGGACGGCATGGAATCGCGCACCAGTTGACGTTCGAGTTGATCGGCAGATTGGTTCAGGTGTTCCTGTTCAAGCACCTGAGTGCTCTTCCGCGTGAAGACGGAGGCATAAAGATAGGCATCTTTGGTCAGACCTCCCGCTCGGTCGATGACGGATCGCAGTGTTTCACCGGCGGAAACGCTGTAGACGCCAGGATGCACAAACTCACCTTCGAGAGTGATATATTTCGTCTGCTCATTGACCGGTATCTGGATGTCTGCTTGTGTGAATATAGTGACCACGTCGCCAGGCATCAACTCAAGATCCTGCGACATATCATGATCGAGCACCAATTTGCCCAGGCTGAAAGGGATCAGCGAGGTCTTCATAGTAGATGGATTGAGCCGCTCGATCACAGCGTAATTCCAATTTGTTTGAATCGCGGGACTTTCGACAGCCGCCAGTTTTTGTGCAGGAGTCGAGCTTAGATCGGAATTAGAATTTGGTTGGGAATTGGGATAGGAGTTCGGGTTCGAAGTTGAATTCGGGTTCTGGTTCGAAGACCAGGCTTGAGCCGGATTCGAAGTTGAGTCGAGAGGCGTCATTGAATTCGGAGATCGCATCGAGTTCGGAACCGACATTGAACTTGGCATTGGCGCAGAATTCGGCATCCAGCCAGGATTCGGAGCCGACGTTGAATTCCAGGGCGACGCGGGATTCCAGCTGGGATACAAACTTGATGGGGTGGGCGATGCAAACTGAGTAAATTCCGGGGCCGGAAGACCCAACTGCGTGCGACGCCACCAGTAATCGCGCTTCGCTAACGATTCCTTGTCGGGTAACAATTCACTCAGCCGCATGCCCTCATGCCACCGAAAGTGGCCCGGATTCGCGACCGCTCCACGCAGTGTGACCGTTTCGCTGTAACTGGAAATGATGGGATTGATGCGCACGATGTCGCCGCCAGCCAGCAGAGTTGCTAGCCCTTCTGGATCGGTAGCCAAATCAAAAGCGCGGCGCCGCGAGTGATCTTCTATCCGTTCCAATGACAAGCGCGCACCGGAAGCAATCGCCGTTTTGCCGCCAGCCGCGTCGAGCATCTTGTCGATGGATTCTTTACCACGTAACTCGTAGATGCCGACTTGACCCACGCTGCCGAGTATCGCAACTTGCGGCCCAGCTGGTGGAATGTAAAGAACGTCACCGGACTGCAATTGTGTATCGCCTGTCTTGTCACCGCTCACCAGCAGCGCATAAAGATCAAAATCTGTGACTACCTTGCCCGAGCGTTTCAAGAGGACGTGTCGCATCGAGCCAGCAGCGGAGGGTCCGCCGCTGGCGAAGACAGCATCGACAAGCGTACTAAGCGCGCTGACTGTGTATTCACCGGGCTGGCGCGCGAGACCTGTTACGTAGATCTGTACCGAGTGAATCTCGCCCACGTCGACGCTCATCTCGAAATTGCGATAGACTCGCGCCATCACGCTCCGCAAGTGGGCGGAAACCTCGGAGAACGGCAATCCAGCCACATGCACCGCGCCAACCTTGGGAATATAAATCTCGCCTTCGCGGCTAACACGCACATTAGCACTGAAATTAACTTGGCCCCAGACCCTGATCCGTAGTTCATCATCGACGCCGATGATCATTTCTCCCGGTGCGGGGCCATGATCGAGGGGTCCAAATGATGAGGGTATTGATTTGAAAAAATCCGCTCCGTAGATAGGAAGTGTCAGCCCAGTCGAGACAGCAACAAATTTCTGAAATTCCGTGAGCGGCTCAGGCGGCAATGGGAAAGGGCGGCGTTGAGCGCTTCGTTGATCTACTCCGGTATCAGTGTAATTCCCGACGGTAGAACGATTTTCGCGAGTCTGACCTTCAGTGGAGGTACCTGGGTTAGGCAGTTCCTGCTGTGGGTATTCCTCCATGTCTTGCGACTCTTGCGAAGCCTGCGACTGCGAAGAGGAGGGGGATAGGGTGCCACAGCCAGCCGAATCCGGAGCACTCCCGGCAGGACATTGTGCATGAAGAGTACATGTAAATGAAGCAATAACTATAGTTACGGCGACCAAGATTAATCCTGGACGACTCAGAGCGCGACAAGAATCACAATTTTTCTTCATTATCTAGACACAGAGTATGAGCCAAACACGACTGCTCAGCGTGACCCCTATCACAATGGTTTCCAATCATGAAACCTAGAGTAGAGGGGAAGTTCAGTTTCAAGTTGGCGGAACTGATACCTGAAATTCGTGAGGGCCGTTCTGGCCAGTTTGCGGGCTTGGCCTTCAAGGGATCGTTCTTTCGGAGAGCGGAGCTCGGGTTTAGCGAGAAAGCACAGCCGTCGCAGGAGAGAGAGCGCACGCGCAAGGGCCGAAGCCAGGCACGCTCACGCGACAAGGATCCTACCTACTCGGAGAAGGATAGCGTGTCAACAGAAGCACAAATACCCTCCGTTCATTCGACAGTTACTCCCAGGAGTTCCCTGTTGACGTGGGTGCGGGTGGCGATGAAATGGAAACGGCTGGTGCTGGGCACTACGGTCGCTATCATCCTGATTGCAATCGGACTGGCATTTTTATTGCCCAAGCGTTACACGGCCACCGTGGTCCTATTGCCGCCGCAACAACAGGCCAGTTCCACGGGAGCTGCGATGATGGCGCAGCTCAGCTCCATGGGTGCAGTAGCGTCGGCGGCAGGTGGCCTGGGGATGAAGAATCCCAATGACCAGCAGGTCGCTCTCCTCAAAAGCCGGATCGTGGAAGATGCAATTGTGGCGCACTTTCAACTGCAGAAGGTCTACCACCGCAAGTACCTGTCCAAAGCGCGCTTGCGCTGGGAGAAGCTCACAAAAGCCGAAAACGGATTGAAAGATGGGCTCATCCGACTTTCGGTAACCGATCGAGATCCGAACCGGGCCGCAGAGATGGCCAACGCCTGGGTGGAAGAATACCGACATCTTTCTGCGACGCTCGCCATCTCTGAAGCGTCGCAGCGACGGCTCTTCTATGAGCGCCAATTGAGCGACGCTCGCGACGATCTGACGCACGCCGAAGAAGAGTTAAAGCAGACTGAACAGCGAACCGGTGTGATTGATATTCAGGGGCAGGGTCGCAGCATGATCGCATCGGCGGCGGTGTTGCGCGGCCAGCTTGCGGCCAAGCAGATTGAGATCAGGGGCATGCGTGAGTTTGCCTCCGAAGGAAATCCAGATCTTCAGCGGGCCCAGCAAGAGGCCTCCGGGATGGAAGGCCAGTTGGCTGCGATGGACGCTGCCAGTGATCGCAAGACGGGTGACCTGATCGCGCCCAAAGGTACTGTAACGCAGGCTGTCCTGGACTATGAGCGGGCCTTGCGTGAGGTGAAATATCACGAGACAATTCAAGATCTCTTGATGCGTCAGTATGAGGGAGCGCGCGTGGACGAGGCGCGGGAGGGATCCTTAATACAAGTCGTGGAACCCGCTGTTCCGCCGGATCGCCCTGATCCTGCCTACAAGATTTGGATTCTGCTGGGAGCACTGGTGTTCTCTTTACCCTTGGCGCTGTTGACCGCAGTAATCGCTGAGGTCGCTACAATCTTGCACCGTCACTACAGGCACGCCGGCACATGGTCCGCAGCGATCGAAGAGGTCACTGGAACGTGGTAACGACGATGCGCAGGATGTTGGGAATCGATGGCGCAGTCGCTTACACATTTGTTGGGCGCCTCGTGAACATCGTAAGCAGCGTTGGCACTGTTCTGCTCATCGTTCGGTTCCTAAGTCCTGTCGAGCAGGGTTACTACTACACGTTGCTTAGCCTTGTAGCGCTTCAGGTCGTCTTTGAACTCGGGTTTTCCTTTGTAATCTTGCAACTGGCGGCACATGAGTCTGCACTGCTAAAGATATATCCCGACGGGCGGATTGAAGGTGACTCCAACGCTCGATCCCGTCTTGCATCTGTACTCCAACTGACGGTGCGATGGTATTTTCGGGCGGCATTGGCTCTCGCGTTTGTTCTTCTCCCTGTGGGGGTACTGTTCTTTTCACGAAAGGTGCACGCAGGGGATCAGGTGTCCTGGATGGGACCCTGGATCGCAGCGGTGATTGCGGTATCTGGAACCTTTTTGTTGACGCCGCTATGTTCTTTTCTTGAAGGATGTAATCAGGTTCGGCAAGTTGCAAGGCTCCGGATGTGCCAGGCTTTTGTAGTGCTGGCGATGTCCTGGGCAACGATCGCATCCGGTTATGGTCTTTATGCTTGTGCGTTGGTCAATTTGGGATGGATCGCTGCTTGTCTGATTTTTCTAGTCCGGCGTCGCCGCCTCTTAATTTCACTACTGCGGTTCCCGGTTTCGAGCATGGTAGTTTCCTGGCATGAGGAAATCTGGCCATTCCAGTGGAGGATTGCGATTAGTTGGATCTGCTCCTATTTCACGATGCAAGTCTTTACTCCAATACTATTCGCTTCCCGGGGTCCGCTAGAAGCTGGCAAAATGGGGCTCACCCTCAGCATAGTTGGATATATCCCAATTCTTGCTCTTTGCTGGGTGACGCCAAAAGCAGCTCCGTTTGGGAGACTCGTCAAATTTGGTCAATTTGACGAGCTCGATGCGTTGTTTTCGCGGACATTGAAACAGTCCCTGGTGTTGATCTTGCTACTGTCAGCAGCCTGCTTTGCTGCTGTCCTTGGAACTCGATCTCTATTACCGAAGATCGCCGCGCGAATGGAGAGCCCCACAATCTTTGCCCTGTTGCTCTTGGCCGCCGTTTGCAGTTTTTTAGTGCAGAGTATGGCGATCTATTTACGTTCTTTCAAACGCGAGCCCTATTTGGTCCAGTCCCTAGTTGTGTCTGGTCTCACATTGTCGTGCATCCTAGTAGCGGCGCCGCGCTGGGGCAGCATGGCTATCGCAATCATCTACTTAGGGCTCGGCGGTGTAGTCGCCCTGATTTGGGCGTCGACCATCTTTAGAAGATTTCGGGATGCACGACCTGTTACGGCGGGATCTTGAGACACCAAGTACACAATGTCTCCCGTAGGTCTGCAACCGACTTCAGGGTGATGTTTATGGAATGCAGAGTGGAGCGAGCGCGACGCAAAGGGTCCTATTCTTGCGGAGGACCAGATCATTGCCAAGTTCCGCTTCAGCGGCCGGATTCTGTTCAAGCGGAGACTAGGAAATGACGATCCCTAGTGAATTCGCCGGAACAGATCGTCCTGCACAAGCAAATTCTAGCGGGTCTCGCACTTTCCATTCTGATAATAATGCGCGAGGTGAGTGGTTCTTCCTAGTCGCATTTCTTTTCGCCTGCTTCTTGTTCTGGTGGCTCCCCAGTGTGATTTTTCGCGTAATTCTTCATGTTGAAGATCCGGTAGAAGACCAAACCCTTGTGCAAACCGTGCTTGCCGTGATCGCTTTCATCGCCGGCTATCTTACGCCTGTGCGGCACAACCCGAGTCGATTTTTTTCTGTACCCGTACTTGATGCCTGTGGAAACTTCGCCTATAAGGCCATACTTTTGCTAGGTATTCCCTCCCTGCTTCTAGCGGTACAATTCGCACACCAGCAAGCAGGCATGGTCTATGGAACGGGAGGAAATATACCGCGGGTGTATCAAGCGGTCTTATATACCCACCTGTTCTTCGGGTTTCTGTTTCTCGGGGCCATTGACCCGAACAAAGAAGGATGGCGGCGCGTTCTGACAGCAACGGTGGTGGTCACTTTGCCGCGGCTCATTGTCTCACTGCACTGGCAACGGTGGTTCTTGGCGCAGGCGTTGGTTCCTGCCGTGCTCATCGCAGTTGCGCGTGGTTGGACTCGCATGTCTGCCAAGCGTTTCTTGCAGCTCGCAGTCCTCGCGGTTCTAATTGTCATTGTCCCTGCGATGACACGCGGAGACGATCTCTTCGGACAGGACGAGTTCGTCACCTTCCTGACCAGCGGTGCCAGCGCTATACAGTTACTTCAGAAGAATGCCGACCTCGACTTGACCGGCCGTTGTCCACCACTCCTTGTCTCCATGACGGCGAAGATAATTCCCTATGGCCTGTTGGGCGTATGTGTGATAGATGTGGCCGGCATGAAAGATGCCGCGGCATTACTAGACCGCATCCTTACCGTCAATGACCCCGGTTCCTTGAATGGCCTCGTTTCTGGCACGGGTTCCAATTATCTTCTCGAACTTTACCTGACCGGCGGAATGTTCGCCGCATTGTTTGGATCGGCGCTGTTCGGTTACAGCTGTCGAACTTTCATGAAGTGGATTGGAGCGCGGTCACTTTTCGCTGGAATCTGGGCCGAGTGCCTGTCTCGCGCATTATTTGCACCGAGAATGAATCTGGGTTACGTCTATGAGAAGATTCCGGCCTTGGTCGTCGCTACCCTTCTTGTTGTATTCACTGTGTGGGCGTGGCGTCTGCTACAGCGCGAACATCGTTCGAATGCTGCATCAGAGACATTGGCTTAGAAGAACCGCATAAAGGAATCTTGCGAAAAGGAATTGAATGGCGATCAACGAGGGAGCAAACGGGATGCGCGATGGGAGAAAGGCTGCAGTGCTCTCTCTACATTTCTCACCTGCGTTCATATCGCACATGATCGCGTACGGGAAATCGCTACGCGAGCTTGGATATGAGGTCACCTTCCTGCTCGATGAAAGATATCTATCTTTCGGAAGCTTCTCTGCAGTCGGAATGGTGACTGGCGCAAAGGAATATATCGCTCGTGCCAGCCAGAAATTTGATGTCGCAATCTTCTGCAACTCCTCGCCGCGAAATCCCTTCTTTACGTCCCGCATGCGAGCGCAAGGAACGGCTGTGCTTTACGTATATCACGAACCTATTTCCGTATGGGACTGGCGCCAACTACGTCTAGAAGGATGGCGCCAAATCGCCAGGTTTCCGTTCTCCGCCTATTTCTCGATCAGAACTCTCCGACAGTCGTCGGGAGTGATCGTGCCTTCAGCATGTGCGCGAGTAGATTATGACCGAAACTATCAGAAATACAACAGCAATGTCCACACGTTGCCGCTTCTTTACGATGACGAAATCAACGCTGAGCAGTTCAATGAAGCAGTCGGTCATAAGCGCCTGTTTGGCTTTATCGGAAATGTAAGTAGAGGGCATGGCTTCGACAGATTCGTGGCCTTCGCCAAGTACGCGATCAAGAACGGAAGTGTGATTCCGTTTGTTATTGCCACAAGACAAAACCTCGGCAAATTGCTGAGCGATGACGAATTTTTTCGTTATGTAAGGGACGGAAAAATCAGAATTGAACATGGCAGAGTGCTTTCAAACGATGAAATCAACCAATATTACCTGCAGTGTTTTTGCGTTTGGAACGTTTATAGACGTTCGACACAGAGCGGCGTCATGCCTCGCTCCTTCATGGCTGGTACACCGGTACTCGCCAGCCGCCTAGGCAGCTTTCCAGAGTACGTTCGGGAAGGCGTGACGGGAGAATTCGTCGATTCGGGCGACGACCTTCCGTCACTCCTCTCCATTGTCGAGAATATGCGGAGCCAGTATTCGAAATATGTCGAGGGATGCCGAAGAATGTTTCTCGAGAAATTCTATTACAAGGCCAACATCGATCGACTTGCATCAATCATCAATGAACTTCGCTAAGAGTCTCCTTGCCGAACCTATATGAGGTGGCTGCAGAAAGGTTGAGTCATGCCGCTGGTTTCGATCATCACGCCGGTTTATAACGCTGCCCGTTGGTTGACGGAGACGCTGGACTCGGTGCGTAGCCAGACGCTTACCGATTGGGAACATATCCTGGTCGACGATGGATCGACTGACAACTCGGGGTCGATTGTGGAGGCCGCCGTACGGGAAGACTCGCGGTTTCACCTGTTGCGTACTGCGCACAATGAAGGCCCCGCGAAGGCACGCAACATAGGACTTGAATCGGCCCGCGGAAGGTTCATCGCGTTCTTGGACGCCGACGATCTATGGCTCCCCGAGAAACTCTCCAGGTGTGTCGGGTACATGACTAAAAGAGGGTTCGCGTTCATTTACCACGATTATCGGCATATCTCGCATGACGGTTCCCGAACGGGGAAGTTGGTCACGGGACCGAATGAACTGAATATTCGTACCCTGCATACGCGCCGCGGCACAGGTTGCTTGACGGTGGTTATCGATCGCCAGATGACCCATGAGTTTCGGTTTCCGCCAATCGCTCCCTATCACGCTGAAGACTTCTGCCTCTGGGCTATGCTGATCCGAGAGGGCCACATTGGGCATCGATTTCCGGCCGATCTGGCTCGTTATCGACTGTCGTCATGCAGTCGGTCTGCCAACAAGTTGTGTTCGGCCGTGAATGTCTGGCATCTGTATCGCGATATTTCGCAGCTTTCATTGCCCGTCGCGGCTTCTTGGTGGGTCCAATACGCCTGGAGTGGTTTCTGGCTTCATCGTCGGGCAGTGCCGCGATAAGTCACCCTCGGGAGCCTTGCGGATGAGGGACGGCAAATGCACTGCGAAGCCTCAGCAGGAGTTAGATGTGGATTTCCGTACCAATGCCGGCCGCAGTCAAGACCAATGGGGACATCGCCCAACGATTTAGCAAAGATTTGACCTAACAGAATGATTCACAGAATTGACGTTCGAAGTCGCTCAGGGCGCATTCTCGGGGGAGTGAACTTGCCGGTGAAACATTTTCTTATCGTCTTCATCTTATCGATGTGCAGCGGATTTTGTTGCTCTCTTCATGCGCAGGGAAACCATCCGCAGAGCTCCCAGTTTGACATTGACCCCAATACTATTGAAGTCGGCGCCGACCCTCGTGGCTCAACCTACGTGCCCATGGATAGCTGGATCTATCCAGCGATGGACAGGCTGTACGCTTTGGGCTACGCCGACAGCGCGTTTTTCGGCATCCGTCCTTGGACCCGGCTTAGCCTCGCACATATTCTCGAGCGCACTTCAGACCAAATCGAGACCGACAGTAATAATGACGAGGCTCGCGCCATCTATTCTGCAGTACTTCGGGAATTGCAATTGGATCTCAATCAAACCAGCCCTCGATTTCAACCGAAGGTTCATCCGGAGAGTGTGTACGCCGATCTGCGAGGTATTGGTGGAGTGCCTTTGAGAGATAGCTTTCATCTGGGCCAATCCATCATTAATGACTACGGCCGCCCCTACGAAAATGGCTTCAACAGTTACACGGGGGCGAGTACCCGGGCCGAGGCGGGACGCTTTTCACTGTACTTCCGCGGCGAATATCAGAATGCGCCGACCGCTGCGGGTTACTCCCCTACACTGGCCGCGTTTCTGTCGAACAGTGTTGATGGCATTCCGTTTGCCACCAATCCGTTGCAGGACACAATTCCTGAGGGGCCGATTGATTCAGCAAGCTTATTCCGCGTTGTTGAGGCAAGCCTCTCGTATCACCTAATAGGACACGAGCTTTCTTTCGGAAAGAACGATCATTGGCTCGCCCCGGATCGAGGCGCTTCCATGCTTTGGAGCAACAACGCGGAGAACATCTACGCTTTTCAGATCGATAAAGTCGAGCCTTTCCGCGTTCCGCTGCTTTCGCGTCTTACAGGTCCCTTTCGCTATGACTTTTTTGTGGGCAGTCTTAAGGGGCATACCTACCCAAATGATCCGTGGGTTCATATGGAGAAGATCAGTTTCAAGCCGACAGAAAACCTGGAGTTTGGATTTGATCGCCTGACTATATGGGGTGGGGAGGGACACGAACCGATTACGATCCACACTTTTCTCAAAAGCTTCTTCAGTTTCCAAAACGTTTCGGCGGCTGAAAAGTTTTCGCGCAATGACCCCGGGGCTCGTTTCGGCACATTTGATTTCAGCTACCGGCTTCCTTTTCTGCGTCGCTGGATAACTCTTTATACGGATTCCCTGGTGCACGACGATGTGAGCCCTGTAAGCGCGATCCGCCGCTCAGGGATTCATCCCGGGATCTATCTCTCGCACTTGCCTGTCTTCGAGCACGTTGACCTGAGACTAGAGGGAGCAAGCACTGACACTGTCAGTTCGTCGGTTGAAGCAGGTCAATTTCTCTATTACGAGACCATTCAGCGGCAAGGTCCGACAAATAAGGGGTTCTTAGTAGGTGACTGGGTGGGACGGCAGGGCAAGGGAGGGCAGGCTTGGTTAACATACCACTTATCCCCGCTGGACGAGGTTAGTCTGACGTATCGGAATGCAAAGGCATCTAATGAATTTATCCCGGGAGGAACGACTCAGAACGCGTACGAACTCTTCTTGCGGAAACGGATCATGAAGGACTTCGAGGTACAAGGCTCGGTTCAGTACGAAGACTGGAAGGCTCCGCTGTACAAGCCCGGAGCGCAAAGCGATTTCACAACGAGTGCTCGTATCACCTGGTTTACGCCCTAAATGCCTCCCGAAGCTATTCTTCGCTCCCCCCGTCCTTTCCCCAGAACCAATCAGAGGCCATCACTTTCCTCCGCATCAGCGAGCCACATAGACGGTTGCATTCTTCACTGTTTGTCTTTCAAACCAGTCCTCCACGCCGAAGGCGGTCTCAACGCCTCCAAGCAGGAGCCAGGCGCCTCTAAACATGGTGCTGTGGAGTTCCTTGAGGATGCTCTTCTTTGTTCCGGCGTCGAAATAGATCATGACATTACGGCAGAAGACCAGGTCGAAAGGCCCCAGAGCACGCATGCTGTTGCGAAGATCAATGGTTTCAAAGCTCACCATCCGGCGCACCGATTCGCTTAACTGCCAGTCCGCTCCCGACTGGCGGAAATGCTTCACCAGCATAGTCGCCGGCAGACCCCTGTTCACTTCGATTTGCTGGTAACTGCCCGAACGGGCTCGCTCTAAGACCTGGGAGGAATAGTCAGTGCCCAGGATCCGAGCGTCCCAGTCGCTCAATCCTTGGGCAATGAGAAGCATAGCTAAGCTGTAGGCTTCTTGCCCGGTGGATGCCGCAGCTGACCAAAAACGTAGTTTCTTCGTTTGCTGGCGCTCTTCCATTAATCTGGGCAGCAGGACGGTCCGTATGGCTTCATACTGCGCTGGATCGCGGAAGAAGTACGTCTCGTTAGTCGTCATCGCCTCTACCACTTGGCGGCCAACTTCCGTCTGGCAATCGCCCTTTAGAAAAGCGCACAGGTCGTCAATTGTATTAAGACCAAGTTGCCGGACGATCGGTGCAAGGCGGCATTCGAAAAGATAGTGTTTGTCCTCTTCGAGCACGATGCCCACCTCGGAATAGATATGCTCCTGAAGAAACCTGTAGTTCTCCGGGCGGATCTCCGCGACTGGCGTTTGACTTTGCACTTAATTCACCCCAAAATTCAGTCCGCCCTGCGTACTATCTCCGGCACAATCAAGTCGAGTGGCAACACACAGTCCGCGAGACCCGCATTTACCACCGCGCCGGGCATACCCCAGACAACACTTGAAGCCTCATTCTGTGCCAGGATGCTCGCCCCCCTCGCCTTCAGGTGTTCCACCCCGCGTAACCCATCATGTCCCATACCAGTCAGAATGACGGCTATAGCTGCGCCGCCATACACATCGGCAATCGAGGAAAATAGCGCATCGACAGCGGGGCGGCAAAAGTTCTGAGGCGGCGACTGATCCAGATTCACGTGCACTTCGCCGCTCTTTGAAGCCACTTTCAGGTGAAAGTCTCCCGGGGCAATCAAAATCCTGCCGGCATCCACTCGGTCGCCCTGGCTCGCCTCCTTCACTGGCAATCGGCAGGAGGTGCAGAGGCGCTCAGCGAGCAGGCGGGTGAAGAGGGCTGGCATGTGCTGCACAACCAGGATAGGCAGGGGAAACCCTGCTGGAAGAAGCGGCAAAATCGTGGCCAGGGCAGTGGGGCCTCCCGTCGAAACTCCGATCACCACTACTTTGGGACGCGCCTTTGTGATGGGCACGGCGGGTATCGCTTGCCAGGGCGGCACTACAACTGAAGCCTGCGCTGCTTCCAGACAGGTTGCAGCGCGACTTTTTCCCGGCAGGTGGAAGAACTGTTTAATCTTGGGGATCAGCTCTTCCCGGAGGTGGTTCATCGACACATCGAGCGACCCTTGATTGGAAGCCTTGGTTACATAGTCATCGGCTCCCAGAGTCAACGCTTCCAGGGTTACTGCCGCGCCGCGCTCGGTGAGCGTGCTGAACATGATCACCCGGAGATGAGGATAGACACGCCGAACATGTCGCAGCGTCTCCAGGCCATCCATCTCCGGCATCTCGATATCCAAAGTGAGAACGTCGGGATTGAATTGAGGAATCCGTTGCAGTGCTATCGAGCCGTTTGCCGCCACCCCAACAACCTCAAGATCCCGATCATTCTCCAGAGCGTGCGTGACCAAGCGGCGGATAACGACGGAGTCATCCACAACTAACACACGAATTCGCTCTCCTGCTTGCAGCATGCGCCTGTTTGCCCCGGCGGCCATGTCGAACTCCTCAAAGCTGGATTCCTGTGAGCTCTAGCTTTCCCACAAGCACGTCCTTGGTGAACGGCTTCATCACGTACTCGTTGGCCCCTGCCTCCAAGGCCTCTCCGATATGGTCCAGATCGTTTTGAGCGGTGACCATCACAACCACCATCGAAGAGAATTCAGGAGTCTCGCGCAACCGCTTCAGCAGATCCAGTCCATTCATCTCGGGCATATCCCAATCCAGAAGAATCAGGGGCACGGTCGTCTTTTCGGCTTCGATCACCTCCAAAGCTTCTCTTCCGTTTGCCGCCTCGAGAACCTCGAACCCGATTTCCCTCAAGGTCCTGGCGAGAATCGTTCGAATGGTCTTCGAGTCATCCACTACCAGTGCTTTGGCCATCGATTCACCCGTAATCGTTAGTTGAACAATGGGACGCTGCCGGGGAAATTTCTACCAATCCCCCGGTAGCGTTCATGCCATTGGAGTCGATCAGAATGTGAACCTCGAAACGACCTTCTGAAGCTGGGCCGCCATGTGGCTTAATTCCAACGATGCCTTCTGCGTATCACTGGCGCCCTGTGTGGTGTTCTTTGCCGCCAGTGCCACACCGCCAATGTTCCTGGAGATGTCGCCCACTCCCTTGGCTGCTTCGGCCACGCTGTGGCCGATTTCATTGGTAGTCGCCGTTTGCTCTTCGACTGCCGAGGCGATGCTGTTGGAAATATCGTTGATCTGATTGATGATCGTACTGATCTCCTCAATTGCCTTGACCGCTCCCTTGGTGTCACCCTGGATCGCATCGATCTTCCGCCCGATATCTTCGGTAGCCTTGGCGGTCTGCTTGGCAAGCTCCTTCACTTCGTTGGCCACCACCGCGAAGCCCTTGCCCGCTTCGCCGGCGCGCGCGGCTTCAATGGTCGCATTCAGAGCCAGTAAATTCGTTTGCTGTGCGATCGAAGTAATCACCTTGATCACGTTGCCGATTTCCTGGCTGGATTCGCCGAGCTTTTTTACCGTCTCGTTTGTCGAATGCGCAACGCTGACTGCGTTCTTCGCCACACGCGCCGATTCATTAGCGTTCTTTGAGATTTCTCGGATCGAGGCTTGCATCTGCTCGGAAGCTGAAGCTACAGAGGCGACATTGGCTGAGACTTGTTCGCTGGCTGCCGCCACCACGTTGGCCTGCGTGGCCGTTTCCTCTGCGTTGCCTGCCATCTGCTGGCTGACCGCCGTCAGTTCTTCAGACGAGGAGGCCAGCGCGGTCGCGTTTTGCGCAGCTACCTTCAACGGATCGACAACCATTTCGAGGGTCTTATTGATGCCTTCGACGATCTTGCGATAATCTCCCACATGTTTGCTTGCGTCGGCGCGCGTGCCGAGCTTTCCTTCCGCGGCTGCCTTGACCAGGATGTCGGTGTCGCCAATCAGTCCATGAATGTTGGTCTTGAGCAGAACCAGCCATTCATGGATCTGGTCCTGATCGGAGGCCTTGGCCATCTGGGCCGACATATCGCCATTGGCGACCTTGGTGATGAAGGCGATCAAGTCGGTCAACCAGCCATGGACCGCGTTGACGGCATCCTTCATCTTGGCGTGGTCGCCCTTGCAGGCGATTTCGACTTTTTCGCGGAGGTTACAGCCGCGTATCAGAGTGAGCACACGGTTGCTTTCCTCGATGGGCAGCAAGATGGCGTCCAGCATCTCGTTGACGCCCTCGAGGATCTTGCGATAGTCGCCCTGGTGCTTGGTGACGTCGGCGCGAGCGGACAATTTACCATCCTCTGCCGATTCGATCAACGTTTCGGTCTCGGTCACCAACGCTTTGATGTTATCGATGCAAACATTGAGATTGTTCTTGATCTCGTTGAAGTCGCCGTTGTAGGTGTCAGTAATCTTCGGTGGAATGTCACCCTTGGAGATCCGGTCCACGTACTCCGCCGATACGTTCAACGGCCCGATTAGGGCGTCGAGCAACTGGTTGATTCCCGTAATGAGCTTTCCGTTCTGGCCGGTGTATTTGCCGGCGTCGCCACGCACAGCTAGCTTGCCGGCTACCGCGGAGCCAATCAACATCTCCAGATCCTTATTCCGCATATTCACGACGTCGATTAGTCCGTTCAAGTTGTTCTTGATCTCGTTGAAGTCGCCGTTGTAGCTGTCGGTAATCTTCGGCGGAATGTCGCCCTTTGAGATGCGGTCCACATACTCGGCCGACATGTTCAACGGCCCGATCACAGCGTCCAGCGTGGCATTAACGCCCTCTATAATTTTGCGGAATTCGCCTTGATGCTTGCTGATATCTGCGCGGGTAGAAAGCTTCCCTTCCACGGCAGCTTTCGAAAGCATGGCAGCGTCCTGTACCAGTGCATCGATGGACTCCATCGCCAGGATGGCTGCCGGGACGAGTCGATCGTTCTCCGAACGTTTGCCCACCCGCTGCAGTCCGTCCAACTCTTCCTTGTAGTCTGCCCTTGCGACACTCTCAAGCAATTGGACCGTGTGAGTGATGTGCTCCTCGACCCTGTTGGCCGCATTGGCGAGATCCGCAAAGACTCCCTGATAGGAACCTTGAACTTTGGTTGAGCAATCGTTCATTGCCAACCGCTGCAGAACGGCATTCGCTTCCAATAATCCGCTGAAACCATCAATGCAGGCATTCAGGCTGCTCTTGATCATGTCGAAGTCACCCTTGTAGTCAGCGGTGATCTTCTCCGGGATGGCGCCCCGCGAGAACTGATCCACATACTGGGCGGTGATACGGAGCGGATCAATGAGCGCGTCGAGGATGCTGTTTACACCCTCCAGCAGTTTGCGGTCATTTCCCTTGAACTCCTCCACATTGGCACGCTCAGTGAGTCGTCCCTCTTGCGAAGCTTGAACCAGTCTTAGCATTTCCTCCTGCAGCCGGTCATTCGCTTGGGTGGCTGACCTGTGGATCTCTGGACGGTCCAGAACGGCGACGCCGCTGGCCGCGTCTCGGTTGGAATGAATCCCATGGCCGTTACTGCTTAATCTTGTCATTGTCTTTCTCCTTGTTCTCAAGTTGCCTTTGCCGCGCCGCCACCGGCGCCTGATTTTTGGACCTGCTCCCGGCCTCGCGGCCTATTCGCCGCCTAAGCCCGTTCACTTCATGCTGCGCACTCGACACTCTCCACTTTGCGGAACAACTGCCCGTCGGGAATCACGCGCTCAAATAAGTGCGCGAGTTGCGGCGGCAACTCCTGCGTCTGTTCCGTGGCCAAGAACCCTCCCGGCGCCAGCGCTCTGTGAAACATCCTCGCCACTTCGATCCTCTCCCCCGGTTGAAAGTGGAGGAGTACGTTCTTGCATAGGATCAGCGAATAGCCTTTACCGATCTCCTTAAACGAGAGAAGATCGTGCCATTGAAAGGTGACCCGCCGCCGTATCTTGTCGATCACGCGAAGATATCCGGGTCTGCCATCCTCTTCGAAGTACTTTTCGAGAATGCCCCGGGGCAGCCGTGACAATTCCTCTCTTGGATACGCGGCCGCTTCGATCGCCATGCTGAACTGGCCTGTGTTCTCCACGTCAGTTGCCTCGATGCGGAGATTGTTGAATGCGAAATGTCCCATCCGCTCGGCAAACAGGATGGACACCGTAAAAGGTTCCTGGCCCATGGCCGCACCGGCATCCCAGATGCGGGGATGGTTGCGGCCCACCAAGGTTGGAAGGCTGTATTCCACGGCCTTCTCCAGCACGTGCTGGTCTCGGAAGAAAAATGTGAAAGCCAATCTCAATCCCTCACTGCATCCCGGCGAAAAGCCCGGTTGTTCGAATGCATGTGCTTGCACCTCAGCGTTTGGCAAGCACTACGCCGCTATTGCCACGGCGACATCCACCGTTTTCTCTGTATCAAGAACCAGAAGCAGCCTGTCCTTCAGCTTGTAGACACCGCAGATAATCTCCTGCGCCGCAGGATCGAGGTTCTCCGGCGGTCGTTCATAGGTCGCCGCATCCATATCCAGCACGTCCCCGATCTCGTCGACCAGCAGGCTCACCGCGCCGTCGTCGGTTCGGACCACCATGTTCATCGGCATCTGATCCACGGCGCGCGGCGGCAGGCCAAGGCGCCTTCGAAGATCAATTGCAGTCACGATCTGTCCGCGCAGATTGATTAGCCCCTCGATGACCTTCGGGGCCCGAGGTACGTAGGTCATCTGCTGAAAGCGCAGTACTTCCTGAACGCGAAGAACATCGACGCCGAAAAAAAGGTCCGACACAAAGAATGTTGAGAACTGTCCGCTGGTCTGCGGTTGTTCTAGTTTCAAGATTGCGATATCGGTAGTCATCGGTTATCTCTCCTCATCCGCGCCCACCAACGCCCTTCCGGCAAGAGCCGACGGAGTCGCGGCGGGAACCTGCCCTGCGACCAGCCGCCTCACCGAACTCAGCATGGCATCTGCGTCAAACTTCATCTGGCAATCCTGAAAGCCTGCCTTCCGGGCTGCGAACAGCTCTTCTTGCCCGGCCGAATCGGCCAGTGCCAGGATCGGAATTCGCTCCCACTCCGGTCTGCCTCGCAGAGCGGCTATTAGAGCGGCGCTGCTATTGTCCGGAAGACCCAGCGCCACCATCACTACCTCTGGCGGTTGCTGTTCCAACCTGCGTATCGCTTCATCCAGATTCGCGGCCTCCAGAACCCGATACCCCGCCATTTCGAGGCTGCTGCAGATCAAGCCTCGTGAAAACGCCGAAGTGTCCACGACAAGGATGCTCTTGCCACTCGCCGGCTCCCTTGCTCCCTGGAACCAGGCCTCCGTTGTCGCGTTGATCACTTGGTTCAGATCCAGGAAGTCAGTGACTCGTTTACCGACCACTCCCGAGCCGAGCAGTCCTTTGCGGGACGACTTCTGCCGAATCGTCACCACCTCTTCAGCGACATCCAGAATCTGGTCGACCACCATCCCCACGCTCCGTTCGCCGTCGTTGAACACAATCACCTGCACCGGGTCGACAATCAGATCCTGGTCCTCGATGCCCGGCTCCAACACCGCCCGCAGCGGCACGAGGGGAAGAATGCGGTTCCGGTACTGCACCACCTGGCATCCGCCAGCCTGCTCGATGATGTCGCGAGGAAATTCCTCTAGTCTGGCAACGAGGGCAAGCGGAACGGCCAAGCGATCAAATGAACCGGCCCTGAACAGCAACAACCGTTGCTGTTCGATCCCCGATTGCGCTTTCAGTTCCGGCTTGACGCGAGCCTGCTCCCGGGATTCAGCGAGCACTCCGGCACCCTGGCCAATCCCGAGCACGTCGAGGATAAGGGCTACCTTGCCGTCGCCCATGATCGTGGCTCCGGCATACACAGAGATACCCTTCAGTTGCTTGCCCAGGGGCTTGACTACGATTTCCTGGGTGTCGTTAATGCCGTCCACAACCAGGCCAAACTGCCGGTCTTCTGCCTGCAAAACGACCATACTGACTGCCTCGGTCTGCTTCGTCGATGTCAGCCCCAACACCTGATTGAGGTAGGCCACGGGCAACAAGCTCCCGCGCCTGCGGTAGACGGGCGTCCCGTGCACATGCTCGATGCGCCTTTCTGAATTGCCTCCCTCCAGGCGCACCAGTTCGAGAAGGCTGACCTGGGGAATGACAAATCTCTCGCCTCCGCTGGTAACCACCAAGCCGGGAATAATCGCCAGGGTGAGAGGGATTTTTAGTTTGACTGTCGTGCCTTCGCCGGGTCGGCTGAAAATGTCGACAATGCCGCCTATCTTCTCTATGTTGGACTTCACCACATCCATGCCCACCCCGCGGCCAGATACGTTTGTTACCGTGCGTGCGGTCGAAAACCCAGGCTGGAAGATGAGGTTTAGCACCTCACGATCGCTCAGCTTTTCCACCTGCTCTGAGCGCAGAATGCCCTTCTCCACCGCCTTCTGTCTCACCACTGCAACGTCAATTCCCGCCCCGTCATCGCCAATTTCAATGTTGACTTGCCCGCCTTCGTGATATGCGCGAAGGCTAAGTCTTCCTTGTGGTGATTTGCCGGCCTCTGACCGAGCTTCCGGTGCTTCGATACCGTGATCGCACGAATTGCGAACCAGGTGCACCAGCGGATCTTTGATGGCTTCGATAATGGTTCGGTCGAGTTCTGTATCCGCGCCGTCCATTTCCAACTGGATCTGCTTCCCGAGCGAGACTGCCATGTCGCGGACCACGCGCGGCAACTTGTTCCAGACCATGCCGATAGGCTGCATGCGCGTCTTCATCACGCCCTCCTGCAGCTCGCTGGTGATTAGATTCAGGCGCTGCGACGTGGCATTGAGGGCAGCATCTTCCCGTTCGGTGTTGAACTGCAGGATCTGGTTTCGGGTAAGCACCAGTTCCCCCACCAAGTCCATCAATTTGTCCAGCAGCCCGACGCCCACACGGATATTGGCATCGGCCGCAGCGGACGACTTGACTCCGTTCTCTTCGGGCTTCGGCCTTTCGCTGGCTTCAGGACAGCCGTTCACTCTCCGAGGCTCCATCAACGAAACGGACGCCACGCCGCAACAGCTTGAGTCTTCAGTGTCGGCCGGAAACTGCGCCGCGAGACGCAGCCGTTCGGTAATATCCTCAAAGCGGTCGGTGCCCTCTCCCCCGGTGGCCTCGATGCAGGCCAGGACCTTGCGGGTGGCATCAACGGTCTCCAGGATGAGCGATATAAGAGACGGCGTGAGTTCTCGCTTGCCGTCGCGTAACTGGCTCAGCAGGCTCTCGGCTTCATGTGTAATCCGCTCCAGCGTTGAAAACGCGAAGAAACCGCAGGTTCCCTTGATGGTATGGATGGTGCGAAAGATGCTGGCCAGCAGCGCGGCATCCTGCGGGCGCTTCTCTAGTTCCACGAGTTCCTGATCCAGGCGCGAAAGGTTCTCGTGACTTTCGACTAGGAATTCACGAATCACATCCTCATCTTGCATGCCAGTGTTCTCCACAGAACCAGGTGGTTCATTACTGACTCGTTGCTGCGTTGGCACGAATCTCTCTCAAACCCGGTTGCTCTTTGCAGGAATGAAATACCGGACAGCACCCAAGCTGAATGACTTATCGGCTGCCGCCAGGAAACTCTTACCCATCCGCAACCCACTCTTCTTTCTCATGGGAATGCAGCAGAGTGAAGGATCCAGATTGAGAATCCTGACCACAGGCAAGGCTCTCGTTTTCGCGACAAACCAGCAGCGTTGGTCTGCTCTGTATTCCTGTGATTCCGAACCTAATCTCGTGTACAGGCCAGGCCGGGGAGATCCGGCGATTCATTTCATCGCAGTTCGAGAACGGGCATTCAGTACCCTTTTGGAACCGCCATTCCGGCAGGCCGTTCGTGGCGCCATGCGCTGGCAGTGAGGACATGGTAGACGCGAAAAGCCCGGATGATTCAACCTCCGTGTTTCCTCCGTCGCCGAAGCATGAAAGGCCCGTGACTGGCCCGCAATCTCTGGAGTATGATCGCGTGTTCAAGAGCCAGGAGGTAAGACAATGAACACGGCACGCGGCATCTCGCTCTCACTGTTTCTATTTCTGGTCATCGCCCAAGTCTGCAGGCCGCAGACCGTCCTACCCGCAAAATGGGAAGAACTGACCGGACCCGACTTCATCCAGGCGATTCACCAATCGCAGGGTGTGTGCATACTGCCTTTCGGCATTCTGGAGAAACATGGGCCCCATCTACCCCTGGGCACGGATTTGCTGGATGTTCGCTTCGCGGTGATGAACGCGGTGGCGCAGGAATATGCAGTCGTGTTTCCCGAATACTACTTCGGCCAGATCTTTGAAGCCCAGCAACAGCCCGGTACGGTTGCCTACAGCCTGTCGACGCAGCTCACTCTGCTGCAGGAGACGGTAAAGGAGATGGCGCGCAATGGCTGCAAGAAAGTGGTCATTGTGAACGGCCACGGCGGAAACAACTCCCTCCTCCCGCTCTTTGCTCAGGCGCAACTGGCCACCCCTCGGGACTACGTGGTTTACGTTTTTGGACTGCCAAAATTGGATGTGCCGGGACGTCCGGCCATGAAGACTCCGATGGACCAACACGCGGGCGAAGCTGAGACGTCGCACATGCTGATTGCGCGGCCTGACCTGGTGCATCTGGACCGTGCCACCCAACAATCGGGTGCGGACCTGAACCGGCAGCCTCTGCCCGACTCGGTGTACACCGGCATTTGGTGGTATGCGCGTTTTCCCAATCACTATGCGGGCAACGGCGAGGCAGCCAACAAGGAGTTGGGCGCGTTCGACCAGAAGGAATGGTCACGCCAGATTGCCGACGCAATCAAGGCCATCAAAGCCGACCAGGTCAGTCTTAAGCTGCAAAACCAGTTTTTTGAGGATGCACAGCACCCGCTGGACACTAAGCAGTAGCGCTACCTTCTGTTGAGTTAGCCCGGAAAAATTGAGCCGAAAGGCTGTGATGAAAAGTGGAGGCCCTTCCGTTAGCCGCGGTTGCTGCGTTCAGCCGCGCACCACGCTTGAGTTCATCGTGAATGAACCGCCTACCCGGGCCGCCATCGACCCCTACAGCAAACTCATTGACCGCAATCCGGAAGATAACTGGGCGGATGTGGAGTAACTTAGTCGGAGCGCACCAATCCATTCGTGTCAGACTAACTAATGGATTGGTGCGTCATGTCCGGGGCCGTCTGGCGTAGAATGAGGCCGCTTCTGGAATACGCTTTCACGCGCCGCGAAAGCCGCTTCGCTTTAGAGCCAGGTCCGGAAAACCAAACTGCATCTTCAGGGATGGATTGAGATGAAGCTTCTTTTTCGCACTTTTGCCGTTCTTCCCGTTGTCCTACCCGTTGTGATGGCGGGATTGTCCGTCGCGGCTCTCCGCGCCCAGGCCATTACCGAGATTGGCGGACAGAAAATTGTGACCCTCACCCGCACTGCCGGCGGCGCCAAGCCTGAGTTCTCCTCCGTCACCCTGCTGCCCGGCCGCGGTATGGAGATTCTGCAGGTCACCGCTAACTTCCCGGGCAAGGGCAATGTCGACGTGCTGGCGTCGCCCGACCTGCCCGCCGCCGCGAAGATGCTCGACCAAGATGATGACTCCTTCGGCGACTTTGGCTACCGGCTCGGTGCGGCCTTTCTAGTTCCCTACCCCAACCGCATTCGCGGCAGGCTATCTGCTGACGGAAAGACGCTGGCGACCGAGTGGCAGGGTCACGCCCTGACTCTGCCGGCCAATAACATTGGCCATAATCCCGGTGCCGAGCGTCATGCCATGCACGGCCTCATCCTTAAATCCAAAACCGAAGGTGTCAGCGTCAAAGACGTTCCCGGCGGCCAACAGGTGACAGGCGTCATCCATGCCGGCAACTTTGGCGGCCATTGGTTCTCAAAAACCGATCTGGTGGTCACCATAACGCTCACGGCTGACGCGGTCGACGCAAGCATCGTGGCTAAGAACGTTGGCGGTGAGGCCGAACCCATCGCGATCGGTTGGCATCCTTACTTCAACCTGCCCTCGGGTGACCGCACCCAGGTCAGGCTGCACATACCCGGTTCCAGCCTGGCCGAGGTGGACAACTACGACAACGTCTTTCCCACTGGAAAGATTGTGCCCGTCAAGGGGCAATACGATCTCCGCTCCCCCGGTGGCGTGCCGTTGGCCAAGAACTTTTATGACGATAACTGGAGCGATCTAGCGTTGAAGGGCGGCGCAGCCACCGTCCAGATCATCGACCCCGCTGCAAAGTATGGGGTCAGGATTGAGGGGCTTTCGCCGGAGATAAAGACCATCCAGGCCTACGCGCCTCCCACCGCGAAGTTCGTGGCCGTCGAGCATCAGTTCAACTTCGCCGACCCCTTCGGCAAGGAGTGGGGTTCCAAGGACACCGGCATGGTAACCCTGAAGCCCGGCCAAAGCACCCGGTGGCACGTACGACTGCGAGTCTTCGTACCATAGTTTTCTGTACGGGACGGCCCTGCGTCGGCAGGGCCGCCACATACGCCTAATTCCCCAACTTCGTCAGCCGCACGCTTCGCCCAGAGCGCGCCGATTCGCGCGCCGCGTCCAGAATTTGCATCACCACCACGTTCGTATCCAGCGAACTCAAATCGCCACTAGGCACAAACTCGCCGTGCAACACTGCCGCCAAATAGCTCAATGAGTTGTTCTGCGGAGAGCTGAGCGGGGCGGCGTTGGTCAGTTGTTCTTCTCCGTCATGTTCATGGCGAAGGCGCAGCCGGTCTGCGCCCACGGTGATGGCGTAGCCGTTGGCGCCATAGACTTCCATATCTTTGCGGCTGAAAGGCCAGTCCCACGAGCCCATAATCACCGCCTGGGCATGGGGGTAGGCCAGCACGATGGTGGAATCGTCATCCACTTTGGGGTAGACCTGGGGCTTATCATGATTGGCCACCGCAGTCACGGTCAGCGGTGTCTCCCCATGCATCAGCCAGGTCATAAGGTCCACGCCGTAACAGCCAAAGTCGTATAGGGCGCCGGCGCCATTCTGCTCCGGATCGGTCAGCCAGCCCAGAAACTCGGGCGGAACTCCGATCTCCTTCGGGCCCTGGTGACCGTCGTGAACCACCACCCGGCGCACCGGTCCTAGCCGCTGGTTCTCCACCTCGTCGTAAGCGGCCTTGTTGCTCGCATACCATGTGGTTTCGTAGTTCACTAGTACCTGGATATGGTGTTCATGGGCCAAGCGCCGAATTGCCAGCGCATCATCCAGCGAAATGGTCAGCGGCTTCTCCACCATCACCGATACGCCGTACTGCGCCGCGATCTCGATAGCGTGGCGATGCTCGCCGACCGACGTGTACACCAGCACCGCCTGTGGATGGCGCACCTCGATCATGTTCGCCATACTCTTAAAGAACAGGGTGCCGGGCAGCGAATACTTCTTTCCGTATTTCTCCCACAGCTTGGTGTCGGCATCCGCAATCCCAACCAGCTCCACGTCGTGGTGCTGTGGCAACTGCCCCAGAAAGCCCTCCACGTGGCCATGCTCGAGTCCTACGATGGCCACCTTGAGCGGCGCACGCTGGGCCTGGGCCGGCAAGAATGCGGTCTGAATTACGAACAATCCCGCAAGAAACACATAGGCGAATCGGAGAGCAGGACAAGAACAGAAATTGCGCATCAGTTTTAGCTTCCCCCCTGGCGCCCGATTCTACTCTGACCGGGCTTCATGAACTTGGGTGTTACTCCTCACTGACGCCTTGGGCAACCGGTGTGGCCGCACCACCATCAGTACTCAAGAGGCCGTCAATAGCGGTCAGAGAGGAATTGTATCGATGTCGATCCCTCCGCGTCTCGCTTACACTTGCATCCTCCTCGTTTTCCCCTCGGTCCTGCTTTCTCTTCCGCCCGCAGCTCAAGCGCAGGTCCCCAAAGGCGATCTTTTTTTCGGATACAGCCGAACCGGCAACGATACTTTTTACCCCAATGCAGGTGGTCTGAGTGCATGGGAAGCCACCGGCCAAATCAAAATAAGAAAGCCATTCCTGGGCGTTGAAGGAGATGTGACGCATTACGGGCTCGGAGCGGACTCTTCCGTCCCCCGCACTACTACTGTCCTCTTTGGACCTCGTGTCACCTTGGGAGCGGCCGGCATCAAAATCTTCGGCCATGGTCTGCTGGGCGGCGAGCATTCTGCGAACAACGACAGCAACCTCCCCATTTCCGGGGGAACATTCGCCTACGCGCTTGGCCTTGGTGTGGACCTGCCCCTGGCGCCCTTTTTCGCTTGGAGGGTACAGGTCGATCGTCTGAGCGCGCCTTCACAGTCACCCTCTGAAGGCACTCATGCCCGGTTCAGCACTGGCATTGTGTTTCGTTTCTGACGTTTGGATTTGAGTGCATCGCTTTGCGAGATACTCTGTCCCGGACCGTAAACTCGCAAGCCCAGAATCCCGTCAATTTCCGTGTGGACACAGTTGCGATCCGCTTTCGCTGTCCGTGCTGCGGTTCCAAGACGCTGGAGGCACCAGGTGCCATGGCTTTATGCCCCGTCTGCTGGTGGGAGGACGACGGGCAGGAGGACGCTGACGCCGGCGATGTGCGCCACACGGTCAACGGAGCCCTTAGCCTGAGTGAAGCTCGCCTTTATTACGCCCGCTGCGGTGCCTCCCATCCCCGGTTCCTTCCTTATGTACGCCAGGCCAAGGACTCTGAGCAGTAACGTGACTTCCGCGGTGCGAAACAGGCCCTAAGCCGGCTAACCGGTTTGACCATCCCCCCATTCCCTCTTACCATGAGAACAGACCATTTCCCCGGCCAAACGGTGTTGCTTTGTCTTGGGCGGCAACCCGTTATGGTACTTCGCTCGTTTTGGCGCATGACGCGCCCGGAAGGCAAAACGTTGAGTTCTATCGATACCCTCGAAAACACCCCCTCACCTGAAACGGACGAAGCTGCGCACACACACGACGGCCACGATCAGGAGCATGAGCATGACCACGGCCACGAACACCAGCACGGTCCGGTTCTGAACCCGGAGTGTACCCGCGAGTTGATCCTGGATATCCCCGCCGGCGATGTCTCCAAAGCCTTCAGCCGGGTGGTCGATCTTTATCGGAAACGTGCTCGAATCCCAGGCTTTCGCCCCGGCAAAGTGCCGGAAACGGTCATTCGCCGCCGCTTTGCCACGGACATTCGCAAAGAAGTCATTGACAGCCTGCTGCCGGAGCGATTCAACCAGGGAGTGCGTGACATGGGCGTCAAGCCTGTCGGCCAGCCCCAGGTGACCGAACTCACCGTGGAAGACGGCCAGCCGCTCCATGTCAAGGCGGTCTTTGAATATGTTCCCGACTTCTCAATCGAGGGATATCAGAGTGTGACCATAGAGAAGCCTTCAGTGGAAGTGACGGACGAAGAGTTCCAGCACGAACTGGCGGAACTGCGCGAATCTCGCGCCACCATCGAGCCGGTCGAGGAAGACCGTGCCCTGGTGGACGGCGACTGGGCAGAGATCTCCTACCACGGCCTGGTGGCGGACGCGCCGGACGCTGCCCCGTTGACGGGCGAAGACGCTTTGGTTGAGATTGGGGGCAAGGAAACGGTGGAGGCTTTCACCGCGGTGTTGCGGGGAGCCAAGCCCGGCCAGGAACTCAAGGCCGAGGTCATCTATCCAGCCGAATATCCCGACGCCAAGCTGGCCGGCAAAACCGTGGCCTACGATGTAACCGTCAAGGCCATCAAGAAGCGCACGGTCCCGGAGCTAAACGACGAGTTCGCCAAAGAATTGGGCAGCTACGAGAATCTGGATGAGTTGCAAAACCGCGTCCGTGAGCACATGACCAACCGCAAGCGCCGCAGCGTAGAGGCGGAGACAAAGGACAAGCTTTTTGCCGCCTTAGCCGAACGATACACGTTCCCCGTTCCCGAGTCGCTGGTTCAAGACCAGATTGACGCGCGCCTGGAGCGTGGTTTGCGCGCCCTGGCAGCACAGGGCATGGACACGGAACAGATGCGTAAACTGGACTTTGCCCGTCTGCGTACTGCACAGAGGGAAAGCGCGATTGCAGAAGTGAAGACCTTTGTCCTGCTTGAGCGCATCGCCGACGCGGAAAACATCACCGTAGTCGACGAAGAAATGGACCACGAGCTGCAAATGGCTGCTCTGCAGTCCAGGGAACCGGTAGACACCCTGCGGGCGCGATTGACGCAGGACGGGGGACTCGGTAGAATCCGGGAACAATTGAGACGCGAAAAGACTGCCAGCCTGCTGTACGAGAGATTGCCCGCGTAAGATCGGATTGCGGCAGAAAACGCTGCGCGGCCAGTGAACCAAGCCGAGATCATTCGGCTACAAACATCGGGGCCACCGGCCCCAACGAAAGAACGGGAAGAACACTCAATGGCATTGGTTCCCATGGTGGTTGAGCAGACGAGCCGGGGCGAGCGCGCCTACGACATCTATTCCCGTCTGCTCCGCGATAACATCATCTTTCTTGGTACCCCTATCGACGATCAGGTGGCCAATCTTATCGTGGCTCAGATGCTGTTCCTCTCCGGCGAAGACCCGGAAAAGGATGTGCAGCTCTATATCAACTCGCCGGGCGGCTCCATCACCGCGGGGCTGGCCATTTACGACACCATGCAGTTCATCAAGAACAATGTGGTCACCTACTGCATCGGCCAGGCGGCCAGCATGGGAGCATTCCTCTTGCTGGCGGGCACCAAGGGCAAGCGCTTTGCCCTTCCCAACTCGCGTATTCTCATTCATCAACCTTCCATGGGCGGCCTCAGCGGGCAGGCCACGGACATCGACATTCATGCGCGCGAGATTCTCCGCATTCGTGAGATCACAAACAATTTGATGGCCAAACATACCGGCCAGCCGTTGGACCGCATCGAGCGCGACGTAGAGCGGGACTTTATCATGAACTCGCAGCAGGCCAAGGAATACGGTATCGTCGACGAAATCATCGACCGACCTCGCACGTAACTGTCCGGATAGCAACGGACGCAACTCAAAATCTCGTCCAAAAAGGGAGCGGAATAATGAAAACGCGCACGGGACCGGAAGAAGCACTGCGCTGCTCGTTCTGTCACAAGTCACAGGACGCCGTGGCCAAGCTGATCTCCTCGCCCAGCGACTACCCCCGCGCCTACATCTGCGACGAGTGCGTAGCGGTGTGCAATTCGATTCTCGAAGACGATCGAGGCGAGGCGCATCCCGCTGCCGCCGCCGGCCACCTGCCCAAGCCGCAGGAGGTGAAGAGCTTTCTTGACGACTTCGTCATCGGCCAGGACCAGACCAAGAAGAAACTCGCAGTCGCTGTCTACAACCATTACAAGCGCATCCAGATGAACCGCATGCGCAACAACGAAGTCGAGTTGGCCAAGTCGAACATCCTGCTTATCGGTCCCACCGGTTCCGGCAAGACCCTGCTGGCTCACACGCTGGCCAAGATGCTTGATGTGCCCTTCGCCATTGTGGATGCCACCACACTCACTGAGGCCGGATACGTGGGCGAGGATGTGGAGAACATCATCCTCAAGCTGCTCCAGGCTGCTGACGGTGACGTGACCCGCGCTCAGCAAGGCATCATCTATATTGATGAGATCGACAAGATCGGCCGCAAGGATGAAAACCCCTCCATCACCCGGGACGTCTCCGGCGAGGGCGTGCAGCAGGCGCTGCTCAAGATTCTCGAAGGCACCGTAGCCAACGTTCCCCCGCAGGGCGGACGCAAACACCCGCACCAGGAGTTCACCGCCGTCGACACCACCAATATTCTCTTCATCTGCGGCGGAGCTTTCGTCGGACTAGAGCGCGTGGTAGGTCGTCGCGTGGGCAAGAAAGCCCTGGGCTTCAAGGCTGTCGACGCCGAGGCCGATGCAGCGACCAGCCGCTCCCATCGCGACACCGAGTTGCTACGCAGGACTGAACCTCAAGACCTGATCAAGTACGGCCTGATTCCTGAGTTCGTCGGTCGCCTGCCGGTCATGGGCATCCTCGACGAGTTGGACGAACCAGCTCTGATCGAGATCCTGACCAAGCCGCGCAATGCCATCCTCAAGCAATATCAGCGCCTTCTGGAATACGAAAATGTCCGCTTGCACTTTACCCAGGAAGCCACCTGTGCCGTGGCCCGCGAAGCTCTTGCACGCAAGGTGGGTGCACGCGGCCTGCGCATGATTCTTGAGGAGCTGATGCTCGATCTGATGTATAACCTGCCCTCGAATAAGCGCGTTCGCGACCTTGAGATCACGCGCGAAATGGTCGAGCGCCGCGACTTGTCGCCCTGTCTGCTGGAAAAGGCGGGCTGAGTCCTTCAATCTCCGCGCAAGACGAAGCTTCAATCACCAAGAGAGCGATTTCCCAGCGTTTCGCGGCACGCTCTACATACTTGTGGATTTTTCGCGTTCCGTCGTAACATCGTCCGCCGCCCGTTTCCGCGGTACAATCCAACATGAGCCGCCGGCCAGCTCTGAAGCCGGAGCTGTCTTTGTGCGTCTAATGCTTATGGTGTCCCTATGACCGCATCTCGCGACAAGACCGAAGCGCGTAAGCTGCCCATGATGCCCATCCGGGACATGGTGATCTTTCCCTACATGATGACGCCCTTCGTGGTGGGCCGCCTCTCGAGCGTGCGCGCCCTTGAAGAAGCGCTCAATGGCGACCGCAAGATTTTTCTTGCCACCCAGCACGACGCTTCGATCGACGAGCCCAAGGCCAAGGAAATCTTCCAGGTCGGCTCCATCTGCAACATCGTGCAAAGTGTCAAAATGCCAGACGGCAACATCAAGGTGCTGGTGGAAGGCGTAGAGCGCGCCAAGTCGCTCGAGGTGAATGACCAGGACGGATTCTTTGTCGCCACAGTGCGCACCGGCAAGACCGAATTTGAAATGACCCCCGCTGTGGATCAGCTCATGCAGCGCGTGACCGGCCTCTTCGAGCAGTACGTCAAGCTGCAGCAGTCGCTCAATTACGAGACCATCATCGCCACGGTGCGCATGGACGAGCCTTCCAAGCTCTCTGACACCATTGCCGCCAACCTGCAGCTCGGTATTGAAGAAAAGCAGGAGCTGCTGGGCATCTTCGATCCAGCCGCGCGCCTGGCTCGTATCGCCGACGTGTTGGATATCGAAATCGAGAAGCTCGATCTCGACCGCAACATTCAGTCACGCGTGAAACGGCAGATGGAGCGCGCTCAGAAGGAGTACTACCTCAACGAAAAAATCAAGGCCATTCAAAAGGAATTGGGCCGCGGCGAAAAGAGCGAGTTCGATGAGTTGCGCAAGAAGATCGAGTCCGCCGGCATGCCCAAGGAAGTGCTCGACAAGGCTATTCAGGAGCTCAAGAAGCTTGAAGCCATGCCCCCCATGTCGGCCGAGTCCACCGTCAGCCGTAACTATATCGACTGGCTGCTGGCAGTGCCCTGGAAGAAGCGCTCCAAAGAGACCCGCTCCATCGACTACGCGGAAAAAGTGCTCAATACCGACCATTACGGTTTGGAAAAGATCAAGGAGCGCATCCTCGAATTCCTCGCGGTTCGCCAGTTGGTCAAGAATCCCAAGGGCTCCATCCTTTGCTTTGTCGGACCTCCGGGCGTGGGCAAAACCTCGCTTGGAATGTCCATAGCCAAGGCCACAGGGCGCAAGTTTGTGCGCCTCTCGTTAGGCGGCATACGCGACGAGGCGGAGATTCGCGGCCATCGCAGGACTTATATTGGGGCCTTGCCCGGGCAGATTATTCAGCATATGAAGCGCGCAGGAACCAAGAATCCCGTCTTCCTGCTCGACGAAGTGGACAAGATGGCCTCGGACTTCAGGGGCGATCCAGCCTCGGCGCTGCTTGAGGTTCTGGACCCGGAACAGAACACCACCTTCCAGGACCACTATCTGGACGTGGACTACGACCTGTCGCAGGTGCTCTTTGTGGCCACTGCCAATGTGCTGCATACCGTTCCCGCCGCGCTCCAGGACCGTATGGAGGTTCTCCGCCTGCAGGGCTACACGGAGCAGGAGAAGCTGGAGATTGCGCGCCAATACCTGGTCAAGAAGCAGCGTGAACAGACCGGTCTGAGCGAGAAGAACATCTCCTTCAGCGACGACGCAATCCTTGAGATCATCCGCTACTACACGCGCGAAGCTGGGGTTCGCAACCTGGAGCGCGAAATCGGCAACGTCTGCCGCAAAGTGGCCCGGCACGTGGTGAAGAAGGGCGCCAAGCACAAGGAAGAGATTACCGCGGCTAACATCAACGAGTTCCTTGGCGTGGCCAAGTTTCGCGATTCCGAGGTGCACGACAAGAGCGAGGTGGGACTGGTCACTGGCCTAGCTTGGACCGAGGTTGGAGGCAGTATCCTGACCACCGAAGTCCAGGTGCTTGACGGCAAGGGCAAGCTCACCATCACCGGCCAGCTCGGCGACGTAATGCAGGAATCGGCGCAGGCCGCGCTCAGCTACATTCGCGGCAAGGCGCAAGTACTCGGCCTTAGTCGCGAGTTTTACCGCAACGTAGACCTGCACCTCCACGTCCCCGAAGGCGCCATTCCTAAGGACGGACCTTCGGCCGGTATCACCATGGCCACGGCCCTGGCCAGCGCGCTGGCCAAGATTCCCGTCCGGCGCGACATCGCCATGACCGGCGAAATCACGCTGCGCGGCAAAGTATTGGCCATCGGTGGGCTAAAGGAGAAACTGCTCGCCGCCCTTCGCGCTGGCATCTTCGAGGTCATCCTGCCCCGCGCCAACGAAAAGGACGTAGCCGAACTGCCGGATAACATCAAGAACTCGATCAAGCTGCACTTCGTAGATCAGATGGACGAAGTGCTGACGATGGCCCTCGAGAGCCCTTTACCCAGCATTCCAACCCCTGAAACCGAAGTGCTAACCGCCGTGCCCCCAGCCGAGGCTCCTTCGAATATGCCCGCTCGGCAGTAAGACACCTCAACAAAAACCCGGGTCTCTGAGGCGAAACCCGAGCACCCAAATGACGTTCGGGTTCGCTATCCTCGACTTTCTATGCCCTATATCACCCAATTCCTGCTTTCGGCCCTGGCAGCGGCACAGTTCCCCGCCGCCAGCGTACCGGAGATTGCCTTCCTGGGCCGCTCCAACGTGGGTAAGTCGAGCCTGCTGAACGCACTGGTGGGCGACAAGGCTGCCAAAGTCTCGCAAACGCCTGGACGCACCCGAGCCATCAATTTCTTCGCCCTTGGGGACCAGCGCCAGAGGCCGCAACTGATCTTTGCCGACCTGCCTGGCTACGGTTTCGCCAAAATTTCCAAATCGATTTCCGCGGGCTGGCCGGATTTCATCGAGCCTTACCTTATCCTTCGAACTACATTGAAGCTCTGCGTGTGCCTGGTGGATTCGAATGTGCCCCCACAGCAAAGCGATCGCCAGTTGATTGACTGGCTGCGCCACGCCGGACGCGACTTTGCCGTAGTCGCCACCAAGATCGACCGGCTGAGCGGCAACGAACGCACGCGCAATCTGCTGGCGCTGAAGAAGGGACTGGAGTTGGAGGATGTTTTGCCGGTCTCCGCCAAGACGGGTTACGGGGTCAAAGAGCTCTGGACGCGGATTGAAACCGCAGGTGCCACGGTAGCTCCCGGCCGCCAGCTCAGTAATTGAAATCAATTGGGGCATATAATCCGACGCACCGTAGGATTTTGATTTCTAGACTAAGAGACGTAAAGAGCCCGCTTCGTTACGCGCCTATTCCGCGTTCTCCGCTGCGGTCCCTGAGGGCGATCTTCGACTGTGGAGCTAGCCGATCTCCGTCCCCGACCGGAATATCCTCACCCAGATTCGGCCCAGCGCCACCCCTCCCAGCACAAACAGCATGGGGAAACACTCCAGCGTATAACGCGCCTCCGGAGACTCCACGGTTAGCAGCAGAGCGCTGCGCAGCACTATATAGCCCAGCATCCACGGCCACAACCGCGGGCGCAGACAAAGTCCGGCGAGCCCCAGCAGCAGATACAGAGCATTAAGCCCGGCGTAGGCCCAGCTGAACCGAGTCTCGACGTGGTGGTGCTTATACACCCACCAGTCCAGGTCGATGGGGAGGTTTTCCACGCGCGGGCGCAGCCACATATCGGTCACCCGGCCCAGAGGCAGCCAAATCCAGGATCGCAGCGGATGCGCCGCCCTGCGTTCCTCTGCCAGCCGGGCAAAACGCGCATCCATCTCCGGGGTCAGGTTCCAGTCATTCTGGTTATAATCGGCCGCCAGTGCCGCGGTCTCGGCGTACTGCGCTGGTGAGTCGAAGGCCCGGCTCGGCAGTTGCGAAGTATCCAGTGGCCCCCCCGGCACATTCCAGTAAATGTTGTAGGTGGAAACAAAGTCCAGTGACCAGGTCTTGACCCAGGCCACCCAGCCCGCATGTGTGTCCTCGCCCGGGTCGGTGGCGTATCGCGGCGCCAGCGGCTCAAAGACATGGAAGACCTGCCAATTGCGCCAGGTCCAGGCAGCAAAGGGAGCCAGGGCCAGGAACAGACACACCAGAGCCATGCGGGCCACGCGCGGCCTCTGAAGCGCGGCCTCCTGCTTCCCCTTCCCCCGCCGGAGCACGACCAGGGCTGGAGCCAGGGCCAGGGCAGCAAGCGCTCCATCCGGCCGCAGCAGCGCGGCATAGGACACCGCAAAAGTGAACCACAGCGCCGATCCCCAACCCGGCCGGTCCTGGAATCGCGCGGCTGCCCACAGAGCCAGCGCCAGGACGAAAAGCGTAGGCGCTTCCGTCAACGGGCTGGCGGAGTAAATGGCGGTAAACGGGCACAGCACGGCCAGCCACAGGGCGCATTGCGCCGCGGCGGGTGTTGCAATGCGCCGCACCAGGGCAGCCAACAAGAGGCAGCCGCCCAGTTCCAGAGCCATCTGCACCCATGCCGCCGCAGCGTAGTTTTCCATTCCAAACAGTCGAAAGCAAAGGGCCAGAAAGAGCGGATAACCGGGCAGCCGGATCAGGGTGGGATAGATTTCTCCCGAACCCACCGTGAGCGCGTACCGGCCATGCCATAACAGGTTCTTCGCGATGCCGCCGTAGATCAGCGTGTCGCCGTTCACCTCAAAGAAGTGCCGGAACATCCAGATGCGCAGCAGCCCGCCAGCCACTAGCGCCAAGACTGTCGGCGCTGACGAACGCAGCCGGCCAGCCGTGGGGCGCATAGCCGTCGATTGACTCAAGAGGTCAGCTTCCATACGATTCGTACTGTATAGCGTAGACCGTTTCCGCGGTTTTCGCGCAGGTACCGAATTTCCCCGGTTGTCTCAGGCGTCGCTGCCATTTTTGTGCCGGGTGAATTCGGAAAGCGCTCTGAAACAAGACAGACGATGCCCAACAAGCAGATTTTTTTCGATCCCCAGAGAAAGCGCTGGAAACGGCTTCGCCGCATCCTGGATGCGACTGCGGTCATTACCACGTTGGTGCTGGCAGCCTTTATCTTCAATGTGTTGCGCAGCCAGCCTCTTCCGGAGTTGTTGCTGCCTGCCTTCCGGCACAACTACAAGGCCCTGCCCGATCACGCGGCGGCAGTGCGCGGCGCCAAGCCCCCCCGCCCAACCCGCCGCAAGACCGAGCGCAGGCCCTCTGATATCCCCTTTAATAACGGCGAAGGTCTGCGCGCCGCCTATTACGTGCCCTACGACGAAGCCAGTTACTCCTCGCTAAAGCAGCACATTCATCAAATCGACATGTTGTTTCCCGAGTGGCTTCATGTCGGTGCGTCGAAGCCGGTAGTACTGGCGATTGACAATGAGAGCCATCGCGAGTATCCCGTGATCGACGGCGCCACGGTGCACGATCCAGACGACCTGGGCAGGATCAAGCACGTCATCCAGGATGCCAGGGAAGACACTGAAGTATTTCCCCACCTGAACAATTACAACTCCAACGCTCAGAAATGGGACGCTGGCGTGGGCAGCCTCTTGACCGACGCAGGGCACCGCGCGTCCCTGCGCCAGCAGATCCTACGCTTTCTCACCGCGCTTCCAGCCTATCGTGGCCTTTCTCTGGATCTTGAGAGCCTGCCTGATGACGCCAACCCGGCCTACATCACCTTCATCAAAGAGCTCTATGCCGACATGCATCCGCGCAATTTGCGCCTCTACGTCACCACTGCGGCCGGCACCGATGACCAGATTTTGAAGGCCATCGCCGAAAACTCTGACGGCATCGTACTCATGAATTACGACCAGCACGAGGTGGACAGCGACCCCGGACCTATCGCCAGCCAGGATTGGTTCGTGGCCAATCTGAACCGCGTGCTGAAGGACGTCCCAAAAGAAAAGTTGATGTGCGCCCTCGGCAACTACGGATACGACTGGACGCTCTCGATTCCCCCGGAGCCTAAACGCGGCCATGCCCGCAAGAAACCCAAACCTGAGGTACTCAATACTGAAGATCTCCCGGTCGCTGACGCCTGGCAGCGTGCTGCCGATGCTGATGCCGACCTCGATCTGGATTACAACTCGCTCAATCCGCACTTCGAGTACATCGACGAAGACAACAACCAGCGCCATGTGGTGTGGTTCCTTGACGGCGTCACCGTGCTCAACGAATTGCGAGCCGCCCGAGCACTGGGTCTGCAAACCTTCGCACTGTGGCGCCTGGGTTCGGAGGACAGTTCTGTCTGGAATGTGTGGGACAGGCCCAGCAACCCCGACTCACTACAGGATCTGGGCTCAGTACAGCCGGGCCAGGATGTAGATAACGAGGGCGAGGGCGATATTATCCGCGTCACCGGGTTACCCCAGTCCGGCAAGCGCTCCGTCGAAGTCGATAGCGACGAACCCGATCCGCGCAAGAAGCTCGTCATCGATGAGCACATGGACGTTTACCCGCACACCTACACTGTGCAGTATTACGGTTACCATCCTAACCAGATCGCCCTCTCTTTCGACGATGGACCCGATCCAAAATGGACCCCAAAGATTCTTGACATCCTCAAGCAGAAGCACGCCACCGGCACCTTCATGATGATCGGCGAAGAGGCCCAGGAAAATATCGGCCTTATGCGGCGCGTGGCGCGCGAGGGCAACGAGATCGGCAACCACACCTACACCCATCCAGACATAAGTGAAATCTCGGTGCGCCAGCTCGAGCTCGAGGTCAAACTCACTGAGCGCCTCTTCGCCAGCAAACTCGGCGTGCAGCCGCTTTACTTTCGCCCTCCTTACGATGTCGACGAAGAACCCGACACCAACGACCAGGCCGCGCCCGTCGTGCGCATACAGCAGGATGGATTCACAATCATAGGCAATAAGATCGACACCAACGACTGGGATGAGCGCATCCGCAAGACGCCGGACGAAATCGCGCAGTCCGTCCTCGCCCAGTTGGAAGTGATGAAAACCAAGCCGCAGTTTCGCGGATCCGTCATCCTGCTCCATGACGGAGGCGGCGACCGCTCAGTCACCGTGGCCGCCCTCCCTGTCCTCATCGATACCCTGCGCGCCCATGGCTACACCATCGTTCCCGTCTCTGCGCTGATAGGCAAGACCACTGCCGAGGTGATGCCGCCGCTCACCTTCTGGCAGCAGGTGCGCGCCCTGCCCGACTCGCTCGCCTTTTCCAGCCTTTCCATCATCATCCGCATTATCGTGATGCTCTTCTTCGTCGGCGATATCCTGATGTGCTCGCGCCTGATTCTCGTGGGCATTTTCGCCATCATCGATCGTCTCCGCCGACCCCACCGTATAGCTTCGCCTGGATTCAATCCTCGTGTCGCGGTACTCATCCCTGCGTACAACGAAGAGAAGGTCATCGTTCGCACAGTCCGCTCCGTCCTCAACTCCGATTATCTGAATCTCCATGTGATCGTCATCGACGACGGCTCCAGTGACCGTACGTTCGAAGTGGCCCGCGAAGCCTATGCGGCAGAGATCGCCGCCGGCCGCGTCAAGGTGCTCACCAAGCCCAACGGAGGCAAGGCCGCGGCCCTCAACTATGCGCTCGATGTGATCGACGAGGAATTTTATGTCGGTATCGACGCCGACACCGTCATCGCCGCCGACGCCATCACCAAGCTGCTTCCCCACTTTGAGGACCCCTCCATCGGCGCCGTGGCAGGCAACGCCAAAGTGGGCAACCGCGTTAACCTGTGGACTCGCTGGCAGGCACTGGAATACATCACCAGCCAGAACTTCGAGCGCCGCGCTCTCGACCTCTTCAACGTCGTCACCGTTGTGCCGGGAGCCATCGGCGCGTGGCGTACCGCGCCCGTCAAAAAGGCCGGCGGTTATCCCATCAACACTGTTGCGGAAGACGCCGACCTGACCATGAACCTGCTCGAGCAGAAGTTCAAGGTGGTCTACGAGGACCGAGCCCTGGCCTTTACTGAGGCACCCATCGACGCCCGCGGACTGATGCGGCAACGCTTCCGCTGGTCCTTCGGCATTTTGCAGGCCATCTGGAAACACCGGGCCGCATTCATCCGCAACAAGGCCATGGGCCTATTCGCGCTACCCAATATCCTCATCTTCCAGATGCTGCTGCCGCTGGTGTCGCCCTTCATCGACCTTATATTCGTCTACGGCGTCGTCAACTACTTCATTGACCGCCACTACCACCCTGAGGCCGCCTCCATGGCCAGCCTGCAAAAGCTACTGGCCTACTTCGGCGCTTTCCTGCTGATCGACTTCGTCACCTCCACAATCGCTTTCAGCCTGGAGCGACGCCACCCCGCGAACAAGGGCGACGGGTGGCTACTCTTCCACATCTGGCTGCAACGCTTCGCCTATCGCCAGGTCTTCTCCATAGTGCTCTTCAAGACCCTCAAGCGCGCCATCGACGGCAAGCCCTTCAACTGGGACAAGCTCGAACGCACTGCCCGCATGAGCAAACACACTGAAGCCCTGACGGAAACCCGCTGATTCGGTGGAGGCGCGGGCGGCAACTTAAGGAAATCGGCTTCGGCCGCGCCATTTTCGGGGATTCCAAGGCGATTTGGGCCGAAAACAGGGGAAAATCAGCGGTTTCTGTTTACCGATGAGTACATAGGATTATTTTACAACCTATTCATTCCTCTAGCTTTGCGTGGAATCTCGCCCATCCAAAGACGGGTTTTGGAGGGGGAGGGGGTGGGTACCCTCCACGGTATAGACCGGTCCCATCCCTGACCGCTCTATCCCTCATTTCGATTGTGCAGCCTAGGCGGGTTATTTTCTGCAAAAGATTGGAAGCGGCTGGTCAGCCGAGGCGGTTAACCCATCCATTCCACAGTTTCATGAGACTGTGGAATGGATGGGGCACAGACCCTGGTACTGGGATGAGTGGGCTACCTGCCTACTCGCTTAGTGGTGGTGTCCCCCGCCACCGTGGCCACCGGAATGTCCGCCTCCCGAATGGCCTCCGCCACCGGAGTGGCCGCCGCCGAAATGACTGGCCTTGGGGGCCTTGGGAGCCTTCCCTCCACCAAACCCTCCGAAGCCGTGGCCGCCATAGCTCTTGGGCGCGCGCCCGCCGTAATTGTTGTTCTGCGACCCGCCGTGGCCAAACAGATGGAAACCTCCACCGGAGTGCTCCTGACGAGCATAGTTGTTGCCGAACGAGCCATTTGACCGCCCTGCAAAGTCTTCACTCCGGTAGCTGCTCGCCGGCGGTCGATACGACTGCGACGGGCTTCCATACGCTCTACCGTAGCCGCCGTAACTCTCTGTAGGCCGGTTGTACGTGCCGGAACCATAGCCGGAACGGCCATACTGCTGGGACCGGCCGTAGACCTCCGGCATGTGGTTGTAAGCCTGCTGCTGGGGGAGCGCGGTGCGGCCATAGGCATTGCCGTACGGCTGGGACCCGCGGTTGAATCCTTCTGCCGTCCGCGCATCGCCATATCTCTGCTCGGGCCGCGCGTATGCCTGTCCGCCGGCACGGTCATATCCGTTTCCCTCGCGGTTGTAGTTGCCGTGCTGCCAGCCGTAGTTGCCGGCTGACCGGCCTATCCCCGCCCGTTCGGAGTAGGCATGGGCATAGCCTCGCGGACCACCATGAGGGAAGCCCCAGTCGGCCACCGATGTGCTGTGCGAATAGTAGTTGCCGTGGTTGAAAAGGATGGAGTGGGTAAGCCAGTCGAGTCCCCAGCCCAGAAATCCCCAGGGCGTGCGTTCGAAGGCAGAGAGCGCGAAACTCAGGCCATATTGCACCGGGGAGGAACCGAAAAACGAGCCCAGAGCCCCGAGCAGTGAGAATCCCGGATAGGGCGTAACAGGCTGTCCGTACACATCCCATGGGTTGTAGGAAGGTACATAGACCTGCTGCGGATCGGGAGGGTTGATATCGATATAACCCTGATTGTTACTCACTTGCTCCTGCGGCGTACTGCGCAGGTTTCCCGCATTTTCCGCACGCTGCCGCATCACCTGGACGGTCTGCATCACATCCTGCGGCTGGTTGTAGTAGGCATTGCCCAGGCTGGTGGTCCACTGGAGATTGCGGTCCATCTGCGCCAACACCTGGGGAAAGGCCGTCAGGGCCTTGATGCTCGGATCCCAGTTCGACTGTGCATCTGCTCCGGCGGCAATCTGCTCAGGAGGCGCACTGCCCTGCACCCTCAGCCACTGATCCGCCGCCGCCACCTGCGCCGGGTAAGTTGAAGCCGCCAGCACCTGCGCCAGCAGTGCGTCAGGATAAAGCGCAATTGGAGCGACGAGCTGCTCAATCTGGTCAGCGTTCAGGGGCTGCACCTGCATCGTGCCCGGCTGCGGATAAGGTTGGCTTGAATCTTCGAATGGCAGTTGCGCCTCATCCTGTGGCTGCTGGTACTGAGGCTGTTGGTACTGAGGCTGTTGGTACTGAGGCTGTTGGTACTGAGGCTGTTGGTACTGAGGCTGCTGGTATTGGGGCTGGGCGTAGCCGTATTGTGGTTGCGCTCCGTACTGACCGTTGTACGGGTAGGTCTGCCGGGAGGCATATGGATTTGGCTGCGGCCAACCCTGCTGCGCAAGAAGCTGCCCGCTCGCCAGATGCACCAGCACCAGGGCCATCGCAGCAACTAACCAGAAACGAATCGTGGGTGTCGTCTGTCTCTGGGCCGGCGATTGGGTCGAGAGAGCGCTGGAACGGTCTAATACGCGCAAATCGAATCGGGACTTCATCTTCCCTCACAGTCACCCGGATAGGCTCGCCCACAGGCGCAACCATTTTCCGAGGCGCCACCGGCTACGGGATCTTCCCGCAGACCTCACCGAGTGCGCGATGCCGTCTCCCGATGCGACCGGCGCCAGAGCAAGCCCGGTTCGCGGCAGGAGGGGCTGGTCAGTTCGAACCCTGATCCCAGGCATTAGTTTCGGACGCGCGGGCAGATACGCGCATAGGCCATGTGGATCTCTCCAGTACATGCGCCGTGGACATGCTCGCGGTTTGACGAACGGGCTTACAATCGAGTGGTTATGGCTACCGTGACACTTCCCACCGCAATCCAGCCACGCCTGCCCCAGGGCGGGTTTTCAAATGAACCCTTCACCGACTTCAAGACCCCCGAGAACGCGCGCAAGATGCTGGAGGCTCTGAACCTGGTCGCCAGCCAACTAGGTCGCGAATACGACTTGATCATCGACGGCGAACGTCTCAAAACCGAGGGCAAAATTCTCTCCCTCAACCCTGCGCGGCCCGCACAAGTTGTTGGCGTCCACCAAAAAGCAGGCGCAGAGCAGGCCGGGCAAGCCATGACTGCGGCCTTGCGGGCGTTTGAGCTTTGGAGCAGGATCCCGGCCAGCGAACGCGTTTCGCTGCTCCTTGGTGCGGCAGATATCATCCGCCGGCGTAAGTTCGAGTTTTGCGCGTGGCTGACCTTCGAGGTTGGCAAGAACTGGGCCGAAGCGGACGCGGATGTGGGCGAGACGATTGATTTTCTTGAGTTTTACTCTCGCGAGGCCCTGCGGCTTGCGGAGGCCAGGACACCGATCCAGTACCCCGGTGAACGCGATGAATTGCTCTACATCCCGTTGGGCGTGGGCGCAGTGATTCCCCCGTGGAATTTTCCCTTTGCCATCATGGCGGGCATGACGGCAGCCTCGATTGTCACAGGTAACACCGTTATTCTGAAGCCCTCCAGCGACGCACCCACCATCGCAGCGAAGTTTGTTGAAGTACTTGAGGAAGCTGGACTTCCTTCAGGAGTGGTGAACTTCTGCCCGGGGTCTGGGGCGACCTTCGGCAGCGCTATCGTGCGGCACCCAAAGACCCGCTTTATCGCCTTTACCGGTTCCAAGGCTGTGGGACTCGACATTCACGAGCAGGCGGCAAAGACTCAGCCCGGGCAGATCTGGATCAAACGCACCATCCTGGAGATGGGCGGCAAGGACTCGATTCTGATCTGCGCCGACGCCGACCTGGACGCTGCCGTGGAGGGCGTGGTGGCCTCAGCGTTCGGATTCAGCGGGCAAAAGTGCTCAGCCTGCTCACGGGCGATTGTCGAAGCTCCTATCTACGATGTATTTACGGAAAGACTGCGGGAGCGGGTGGCGACGCTGACGGTAGGCGACCCCCTGGCGAACTACAACCTGGGCCCGGTAGTGAATAAGGCTGCACTGGATTCGATTTTGCGGTACATCGAGACAGGAAAGAAAGAAGGCCGGCTGGTCGCGGGCGGCGGAGTGGTGGAAACTCCGGAAGGCGGATTCTTCCTCCAACCCACGGTTTTCTCGGACATTCAGCCCCGTGCCGTTCTGGCCCAGGAGGAGATTTTCGGGCCGGTGCTGGCGGTGATCAAGGTGGAGAGCTACGAGGAGGGGCTGGCGGTGGCCAACAACACCGAATACGGCCTGACTGGCGCGCTCTACACCCAAGACCGCGAGCGCCTGAACCATGCCCGCCGCGAGTTTCATGTGGGCAATCTCTACCTGAACCGCAAGTGCACCGGGGCCATGGTGGGCGCTCACCCCTTCGGCGGATTCAATATGAGCGGGACCGACTCCAAGGGCGGTGGAGCGGACTACCTGTTACTTTTTACGCAGGCCAAGGCCGTGGCGGAGAAATTGTAACTGTAACCCCGCTGACGACAATCCATTCAGGCCGACCCTCTAAGCGACGGCGGGAGGTGCGGCCTGGCTTTCGGCTTCAAGTTTGTTGCCCACCTCAGCGGCAGCCTGCGCAAGGACCCGGTGATGGATGGTGAAGAGCGCCAGCTCGAGGCGGTCGCTGACCCCGGTCTTGTCGTAAATTGAGCGCAGATAGTTCTTGATGACCTGCTCAGTTGTCTTGAGGCGGAGGGCAATTTCGCGATTCTTGCAACCCTGAACAATGAGGGCCACGATACGCATCTCTTTGGGAGTCAGACGGTCGCGGACGCGGGTGCCCACCATGTCCTCTTCAGGCGAATCGGGCATCATCAACTGGGGCGGCGTCCAGGTGTCGCCGGCAGCAACGCGGCGCACGCACTCGACCAGGGCCTGCCCGGTGACATTGCGAAACACCACGCCACGAATTCCATGCTGCAGAAATGCGTTGGCGCTGTCACTGTTTTCGGCAATGACGATACCGCGGCTGCCGGATGACTCGAGCAACACGCGCATGCGTCCCATATCCGGTCGCAGCGAAGCGGCAAACAGAACAATGGAGCCGGGAAAGGTGGTGATAGCATGCATCATGCGGTCGATATCCGTGCATTGGGCAATAATGCGCAGATCCTCGTCCATCGCCAGCACCTTGGCAGTGCCTGCACGGAAGATCGCCTGTGAATCTGCCAGAATCACTTTGTTCATGTCGTGTGTCTCACTTGTCACGCCACAAAAGATGTTGAGCCGGAACCAGCCAGGATGTTCGTCTCGGAGGGGTCCAGCAACTCAGACACAACTACTGTTTGCCTCTCGCAGCTTTATCGGCCGGAGGAGGCGCGGTTCTGCAAATGTTCAGTTTTGCGACAATGATTAGGGAGCCCCATTCCTTTCGTCACATTGTCCAATCGAAAGGCACCCATACTAAGGTAACCTGTCCACCATCAGCTTACCGCCTAAATGCCGTTGACGTCACGCAAATCCTTGGGGCAGGAATACGGCATGGTGTTTACTCACAAGAGACGTGGAAGTCCTAAACTGGGAGCATATGGCGCGGCCGATTTTACTGGCAGTGGACGATGACACGAGCGTTCTGGAGGCGGTGGTACAGGACCTGCGTAGGCAGTATGGGGTCGAATACCGGGTAATGCGTGCGGCCAGCGGGCAGGCCGCACTGGACACCCTGGAGCAGTTGAAGGCACGGCAGGAGCCGGTTGCGCTGCTTTTGAGCGATCAGCGAATGCCGGGGATGACGGGGGTGGATTTTCTGGAACGGGCGCGCCCCCTCTACCCGGAGGCGCGGCGGGTGCTGCTGACGGCTTATGCCGATACCGAAGCAGCTATCCGCGCCATTAACACAGCGCGTATCCACTACTACCTGAACAAGCCCTGGGACCCGCCCGAAGAGAAGCTATATCCCGTGCTGTCAGACCTTTTGGATGACTGGAAAGGCGGCTACCAGCCACCGTTCGAGGGGTTGCGGGTTGTGGGCAACCGCTGGTCGCTGAAGGACCACCGACTGCGCAACTTCCTGTCGCGCAATCACGTGCCTTATCGCTGGCTGGATGTGGCTGCGAACGAAGACGCACAGAAGCTGCTGGAAGAGAGGAAGTTGACGCCGGAGCAGCTTCCTGCGGTGCTGTTTGCCGACGGCAGCATGCTGATGGATGCCAATCCGGACACTCTGGCTGCCCGGGTGGGACTGAGCACCCACGCGGCGCAGGAGTTCTACGACATGATTGTGGTGGGCGCCGGTCCGGCCGGACTGGCGGCGGCAGTTTATGGAGCCAGCGAGGGTCTAAAGACACTGGTGATCGAGCCGGAAGCACCGGGCGGACAAGCGGGCTCGACTTCGCGGATTGAGAACTATCTTGGATTTCCTTCGGGAGTAACGGGAGCAGACCTGGGACGGCGTGCTCACATCCAGGCTTCGCGCTTTGGCGCGGAGTTTCTGACTCAGCGCGCCACTGGACTGCGCATCGATGGCCAATACAGATTTGTGCAACTGGCGGATGGGCGCGAGGTGGCCAGCCATGTGGTTCTGCTGGCCCTCGGCGTCCAATATCGCAAGTTGGAGGTTGAGGGCGCGGGGAGGTTGACGGGGCGCGGCATCTATTATGGAGCGGCCCTGGTGGAGGCCGCCGCTTGCAAGGATGAGGAGGTTTTTGTGGTGGGCGGAGCCAACTCCGCCGGGCAGGCAGCGCTGCATTTTGCGAAATTTGCCAGCAAGGTGACAATGCTGGTGCGCGGGCCGGGCTTGTCGGCGACCATGTCGAAATACTTAATCGATGAGATTGAACGCACATCCAATATTGTGGTGGAAACTCATACGCAGGTTGTGGAGGCCCAGGGGGAAGCACGGTTGGAAGCACTGCGGCTGCGTGGTCCGCGCGGCGAATACAAGGTTCAAGCATCGTCGCTGTTTGTTTTTATTGGCGCGGCGCCGGGCGCTGAATGGCTTCCGCCTTGCGTTTTGCGCGACGAGAAGGGCTTCCTGCTGGCAGGCCCCGATCTTCGTAGCGAGGGCAAGATGCCTGAGGGGTGGCGGGAACCGAGGGAGCCGTTTCTGCTAGAAACCAGCGTGCCAGGCGTGTTTGTGGCCGGCGATGTACGGCATGGCTCAGTGAAACGCGTGGCCTCGGCCGTGGGCGAGGGTTCCATTGCAGTGCAGTTTGCGCACCAGTACCTGGCAGGGTTTTAGAGCGGTCGTGAGTGCAGCGGCTTGGAGATATCGCAGCCCAGGTTCCGCTTTGGTCAGACGGGTTAGAACGGAAAGATGAACAAGGGTCAACCAACAATCTCGATTGAGTCAATCCCTCTGCGGGAAGTTGCCGAAGCACTACGCCAGACTCGTCCCTTCGCCGGGACCAGCCTGGATCAATTGGGCGGAGTGGATACCGTGGATCGGGTGACAGCCAGCGCGGGCGCGGTGTTGGTGGACCTAATGGAGGCGACCATCTCTTACTGGGTGGTACTCGATGGAGAGGTGCGCGCCGATAGGCCGGAGTCTGACGGATCGCAGACCACAGTCGGGTTTGCACGCGGTGGCGATGGGTTTGGCGAAGTTCCGCTGCTGACGGGGAAGACTCACTCGACTTTCGTCATTCAGGCAGTGCGGGATTCCCAGCTAGTAAGGTTCAGCCAAGAAAGTTTCTGGTCTCTGATGGCCTGCTGTCCGGCGGTGCGGAAGGTGGTGCTGGAAGACCTTGCGCAACGTCTGCAAGCGCACCAGGTGGAGGCTCTGCATCGCGAGAAGCTGATCTCGCTGGGGACGATGGCAGCCGGGCTGATGCATGAGTTGCACAATCCTGGCTCGGCGGCCAAGCGGGCGGCCTCGCAACTGCGCGAAAACCTGCTGCGGTTGCAGCGGCTGAGCCTGCGCTCCAGCGACAAGCCCAAGACCCAGGCACAAGTGGAGTGCATGAGGGGCTTTCTGGAACACACGATGCACGGGTGCCGCTTGGCAGCGATGAGCAGCCTGGAGCAGGCAGACGCCGAAGAGGCCATGGCGGAATGGTTGACGTCGGCAGGCGTGGAGAATGCCTTCAATATTGCTCCGGCACTGGTGGGAATGGGATTCGACCGCAATGAGCTCGAATGCGCAAGAGTGCATTTTGAGCCCGGCCCCTTTTCAGACGCGCTCAACTGGCTCGAGGCGCTGGTTTCCAGCGTATCGCTGGTGTGCGCGATTGAAGAGAGCATTGCGCGCGTATCCGACCTGGTGATGGCGGTGAAGAAATACGCCTACGATGAGCGGTCGACTGCCCGGGAACTGGATATTCATGACAGCCTGCAGAGTACGCTCACCATTCTTGGCCACAAGCTGCGCACCAAGCAGATCACGGTGGAAAAGCGATTCGAGGCTTCGCCGTCCACCATCCAGACGCGCGGCTCAGCGCTGAGCCAGGTGTGGACCAACCTGATCGACAACGCCGTCGATGCTTCCCCGGAGGGTGGGCGAATCGAGATTTCAACGTGGACCGAGCCGGGTTGGCTGACGATCGGCATCACGGATCACGGCCCGGGGATTCCGGCCGAGGTGCTGCCGCACATCTTCGAGGCCTTCTTTACCACCAAGCCGCAGGGTTCGGGCACGGGACTCGGCCTGGAGATCGTAAACCGTATCGTGACTCAAAAGTTCGGCGGAAAAATCGAAGTTGAATCCCAGCCTGAAAATACGCGGTTCATTGTGCGCCTGCCCATCGGGGGCTCTGCAAAAGCCGAAGACTCCGCACCCCGCACGAACTAGAGCATTTTTGGAATACATATAGGCGTTTTTGAAGCTGTGCAAGATGGCTTCTCCTTGATGAAGAAGCCACTTAAGTTGATTCTTTCGGTCTACACCAATTCCGAGACTGCTATAACCCACTTCCCCTTTTGCCCCAAGATTCTGCTTATTAAAAGTCAAGTTGCGCGTGACGGATGAAATCGTCACCGCGCTTCAACGAGCCACTCCCTGGCGCGAATAAGACCTCTCCTACGCGAATAAGACCTCTCCTATTCGTGAGAACATTCCAACCTTTTCAGTAGTCGCAGTGCAATGAAGTTGGCCTTCCCGCTGCCGATGAAAGGAGTGAAGGGGTTGGGATGGCCGATCGAACAGAGCTGCTCGAAGGCGCCCTCGATAGTCTTCCCGAGGGCATTGCCCTGGCCGGCATCGAGGGACGATTGGCATTTTGGAATCAGGCTGCGGAGGCAATTACTGGGCACAGAGGCCCGGATTTGCTAGGGCGGCCGGTTCGCGAAGTGCTGGAAACGCTGATCGTAGGCGGTACACGCCAATGGGTTCACCAGACAAGCGGGGAGCTAAAGCCGGGCAGCGGTTCGCTGGTTCACATTCACCATCGGCTGGGCCATGATTTGCCTGCGGTGGCTAGGATTCTGGTGCTGCGAGACGAGCTAGGCGGGTGCATCGGCGCAGGGGTGGTTTTTCATCCCTCAGAGAGCCTGGATGCTTTGCCTCATGGTGAAACCGGCGCAGACGCCCGCATGGGACAAAGCCAGGCGGAACTCGAAGAGCGACTGGAGGCGGAGTACGAAGACTTTGTACGCGGGGAAACGCCGCTTGGAGTCTTGTGGATCACGGTCGACCAGGCGCACGAGATGCGCGGCACCCACGGCGCCAGAGCGTGCGAAGCGATGTTCGAGAAGGTAGCGAGAACGCTGACCAACGGACTCAAGCCAGCTGAGGAGATGGGGCAGTGGGGCGAAGATGAGTTTCTGGTGCTTTCGCACGAGCGCACCGCCGAAAGCCTGGCAGCCCATGCCCAGACACTGGCCGGACTAGCCAGAACAACGGAGTTCCGGTGGTGGGGTGACCGGGTTTCGCTTACGGTCAGCATCGGCGCGGCACAGGCGGAACAGGGCGAGAGCCTGGCGCAACTGCTTGAACGCGCCCGGGCGGCAATGCTTTCGAGCGTGCATGCGGGCGGAAACCACATTACTCCGGCAATGAGGAGGCAGCCATGTTCGCCATCCTAGGTATCGTCCTGGTGCTGGTGTCGGTGATTGGCGGCTTCCTGATGGAGAAGGGCCATATCGGCGTGCTGCTGCAGCCGGCAGAGTTGCTGATCCTGGGCGGTGCTGCGACGGGCACTCTGCTCACGGCCAATCCAATGCACATCATCAAGGGAGTGGTTGGCGGGCTGACGGGGATCTTGAAAGGCTCGCCTTTTGGGAAAGAGCGTTATTTGAACACATTGAAGATGATGTACCAGTTTCTGAACAAGGTCAGGAAAGAGGGCTTGCTCAGCGTGGAGATGGACGTGGAAAAGCCTGAGGAGAGCCTGATCTTCAAGAATTATCCGGAGTTCCTGGCCGATCATCACGCGAGGGACTTTGTGTGCGACACACTGCGCATGGCCATCACTGGCGGTGTTGAGCCTTTCGACATGGACCAGATGATGGAGTTGGACATGGAAGTGCATCACAACGAGGCGTCGCAGCCGATTGCCTCACTGAGCACTGTAGCCGACGCGTTGCCCGGACTGGGCATTGTGGCCGCGGTTCTGGGAGTGGTGATTACCATGGGCTCGCTCGGCGGACCGCCGGAAGAGATCGGCGAAAAGGTGGCTGCTGCACTGGTGGGAACTTTTCTCGGCATTCTGGCCTGTTACGGCGTGGTCGGTCCTCTCAGTTCGAACATGAGCAAGACCGCCGACGCGCACAACGAATATCTGCACGTACTGCGGGTGCTCATGTTGTCCTTTTTGAAGGGATCGGCGCCGATGATTGCCATCGAAATGGGCCGCCGCGCGATTCCCGCACATGTACGGCCCACATTCGACGAAATGGAAAAGAGCTGCAAAACCGGCGGGATAGTGGCAGAGGCAGTCGCGGCGTAGGACGTGCCGGCTATTTACGGAGGAGTCTGGGATTATGGCGACCGGCAAGAGTCAGCCCATTATCGTCATCAAGCGAAATGGCGGCCACGGCGGCCATCATGGCGGCGCATGGAAGGTGGCATATGCCGACTTTGTGACCGCCATGATGTCTCTCTTCATCGTGCTGTGGCTGATGGGCTCAAGCGACAAGGTGAAGAAGGCTGTGGCGGGCTACTTCAACGACCCCAAGGGGACTGGCAGCCTGCTGGGCACCACCATGAGCGGAACCGGCGAATCGGTTACGGTGGGCACCGGCGACAACATGCAAAAGCTGAAAGAGAAACTGGAACAGGAGATCAAGGCCAAAAAAGACCTGGAGCAGCTTTCAAAGCAGATCGAGATGACCATTACGCCCGAGGGATTGCGCATTGAGATTATTGAAGACAAGAACGGCATCTTCTACCAAAGCGGGAGCGCACGATTGAGCGAGAGCGGGCAGGAGCTGCTGGCCCTTGTGGCGTCGGAGTTGAAGACGCTGCCCAATTACCTGCTAATCGAAGGCCATACTGACGCCATGCAGTACTCGAGCGACGCCAGTTATACCAATTGGGAACTCTCCGCCGACCGAGCCAACGCCGCGCGGCGACTGCTGCAGCAGGACGGTGTGCGCGCAGACCAGGTGACCCAGGTGCGGGGCTACGCCGACCAGCTTTTGCGAGTGAAGAACAACCCGTATGACCCATCCAACCGGCGAATCTCCATTTTGGTAAAGAACCAGGATGGTCCATTGCCGAACCTGCAGGGCGTCAAGGTAGTGAACGGGTCATCCGCCGCAACCGCAATTCAGCAGAGTCCGAATGGAGCGCCGGGCACAGCCAATCCACCGGGCCCGCCGCAGCCTACGGCTAATGCTGCGAAGACTTCCCCGGCTTCTACGACGGCGCAGACCAAACCCACTGCGGCTCAGCCCAGCTTGATGGCAAAGGTCAAGGGTTTGATTCCCGGAGGGAAGAAGTAGACCGGCAGCGCTTCGCTGTGCGCGGCGCGAGAAAAGCTCTCCGGACAAAGCGCGCTCTCTCGCGGGATCCAAGCGTGCGAACGGGCGGGGCTAGATTTTTTCCGCCGAGGCTGGGATGGTGTACTCTGGTGAGCGAATTGGAAAGCGTTTACTAGAGGTTCCCATGACGATTGTGGCCGGGGTAGATTTCGGCACGCTGAGTGTGCGCGTGACGTTGGTGGACAGCAAGAGTGGACCCATTGGAACCGCGTCTGCTTCTTATCCATTGCACCGCCGCCGCGAAGATCCTGATTTTGCCACCCAGGCTCACGCGGATCAGATGACGGCGCTGGCCGCCGCAACCCGCGAAGTTCTGAAGAGCACAGGCGTGGACGGCAACACCGTTGCCGCGATCGCACTCGATACGACCGGTTCCAGCGTGATTCCTGTGGGCGAGGGGCTCGAACCTTTGGACGAGTACTATCTTTGGTGCGATCATCGCGCCTTCGCCGAGGCCGAGGAGATCACATCCAAGGCGCACGAACTGGGATTCGAGGGCATTGAGTGGTGCGGCGGCGTCTACAGCCACGAGTGGGGCTTTTCAAAGCTATTGCACTGGTTGCGCCACAATCCTGAGAAGCGGGCCAGGTTTGTGACCGGACTGGAGCATTGCGACATGGTGGCCGCTACATTGTGCGGCATTACCACCGTCGGCGAATTGAAGCGCAGCGTATGCGCCATGGGCCACAAATGGATGTGGAATCCGAAGTGGGGCGGATTGCCGCCGGAAGAATTTCTAGTTGCCGTGGACCCGCTGTTTGCCGGCGTGCGCGCCAAGATCGGCGGCGAGTTCCTCACCAGCGACCACCTGGCCGGGCACCTCTCGCCAAAGTGGGCTGAGGCGCTGGGACTGCGTGCGGGGATTCCCATTCCCGTGGGTGCATTTGACGCGCACTGGGATGCCCTGGGCTCCAACATCCGCGAAGGCGACGCAGTGAACGTGGTGGGGACTTCCACGTGCATTATCGCCATGGCACGCGAAGCGCAACTGGTTCCCGGTGTTTGCGGAGTGGTGCCGGGGAGCGTACATCCGGCGTACACCGGCATTGAAGCGGGCCTGTCGGCCGTTGGAGATATCTTTGACGGCGTTGCCCGGCGCGCCGGAACCTCGGTGGCCGCTCTCTCTGAAGGGCTGGACGCTTTCAAGGCCGGACAGACCGGATTGCTGCGCCTGAGTTGGGACAACGGTGACCGCACGGTGCTGGTGAACCCCGAATTGGGCGGCGTGACGCTGGGCTGGAACCTGATTCACACCGCGCAGGACGAACTGTTTGCGGCCATTGAAGGCACCGCCTTCCATACGCGCATTATTCTGGAGCGCATGGCGGAGCATGGAGTGCGCATCGATCGCGTCATCAACGCCGGGGGCATACCGCAAAAGAGCGAAGTGCTTAACCGCGTCTATGCCAATGTGCTCAACAAACCGGTGCTGGTGCCCGCGGGCATCCCCACCAGCCTGGGCTCGGGGATCATGGCGCTGTTGGCCGCAGGGGCTTACAAGACCATCGAAGAGGCACAGGCCGCGGTTTGCCTGCCGCTGCGCACGGTTGAGCCCGACCGCCAGTCCGCCGCAGTCTACGAACAGCTCTACCGGCATTATCGGGATGTCTATTTTGCCCTTGGCCTGCGAGATGCGGCACCCATAGCACTGGGCAAGGTGCTGCCGGAGCTTAGGAAGATTGCGGCGCAGGTGCGGAAGTCCAGTTAGGCACGGGCCCAGGGCCGGATGGCTCGAAAGGCTCCCTGTCATTTTGGGGCAAAGACTGAGCTGACGATAGTCATTGTCGGGCTCAGCGATGCGGGCAGGCCTTGCTTGCATATCGTTTCGTGCCGGGTTTACCGTGAACGTATTCCGTTTTCCAATGAGGATCCTCGTGCATTCATCGTCATTGTGCCTTCGCGCACTTTGCATTCCCCCGCTCATGCTGCTGGCGTTGGCCATCGCGAGCGCGCAGACACAGCAACAGATAGAACCATGGAAAGCGCCGCACTTCTCAATCGATGCGACGACCTTGTACCAGGCCGCCTCCGGGTTGTCCGCAGCGGAAAACGAGGATGTGGCCATTCTGGAAGACGATGAGAGTTACATCTTTGATGAGATGGGGCGTAGCGTTCACACCCAATATGTGGTGTACAAGGTGCTGAGTCAAAAGGGCGCGGAGGCCTGGGACTCGGCCGCAGTCGATTGGGAACCCTGGCACCAGTCCCGACCATCGATCAAGGTGCGCGTGATCGCGCCCGACCATTCAGTCCACACTCTCGATCCGAAACAGATTACCGAGGCGCCATCCCGCGGGGGAGAGTACAAGACTTATGGCGACGGAAAGACGCTGCGCGCTCCGTTTCCAGCTATCGGCCCGGGCGTTGTGGTGGAAGAGGAGTTCACCACTACCGAGACGGCGCCCTTCTTTGCGCCGGGACATGTGGGCCGCGTGGTCTTTGGGCGCGAGCGGGTTCCAGTAGCCCACAGTGTGGCCCTGTTCGACGCGCCAGCCTCCCTGCCGCTACGCACCGATACGGTGATGCTGCGGGATATGAAGCCGCAGCGCAGCGAAGGCAACGGCCGTGTGACTTTGCTCTTCGAGCAGGGGTCTGTCGAAGCATTCGACCCAGCCGAGCCCAACCTTCCCAGAGATGTCTCGCAGCTTCCCATGGTCGAGTTCTCGACTGGAGCATCGTGGCAGGTGATGGCGACGGAGTACGGCAAGATCGTGGACAGCCATACCGATCCGGCGGCCGTGCAAGCTCTGGTGGATAGGTTGGTGGCGGGCAAGACCGCAGTGGCGGACAAGGAGATGGCGATCGTTGGCTATCTCAACCAGGAGATTCGCTACACCGGCATTGAATTCGACGAGGCGGCCATTGTGCCTCACGATCCGGCCGAGACACTGGCGCATAAATACGGGGACTGCAAGGACAAGGCAACCCTGCTGGTGACCATGCTGCGCGCGGCTGGAGTGCCGGCATATGTGGCCCTGCTCAATGCCGGTTCGCGCCTGGATGTACCCGTCGATCTACCTGGCATGGGACTGTTTGATCACGCCATTGTGTACGTGCCCGGCGATCCGGCGCATGGTCAACCGGCGGTATGGATTGACGCGACAGACGCGTTCGACCGCCTGGGCCAACTGCCTGCAGGCGACCAGGGAAGGCTGGCGCTGATTGCGCGGCCTGAAACCACAGCCCTGGTGAAGATTCCAGAGTCCGAGTCGAAGGACAATGTCCTGCTTGAACTAAGGGAAATAACCCTGGCGGAGAATGGCCCGGCAAGCGTGTTGGAAGTTACCAGGCCGACGGGTGTCTTTGAGGGCGAGTACCGCGACTACTACGCTGACAAGCCCGACAAGGACACACGCAAAGGGCTTGAGGGCTACGTAAAAGCCCAATACGTCTCAGAGAAGCTGACCAAAGTGGAGCGGACCGATCCTTCAGACCTGTCGAAGCAGTTTGAGTTGACGCTGGGTTGTGAGAAGGCGCGCCGCGGCTACACCGACCTGGACAGCGCAGGAGCCGCGATTCGTGTCGACTCGCTTTTCCAGCGCCTTCCGGTTGAGCTTCAGCGGAAAGACGACTCCGACGAGAAGAAGCAGGACGACAAGGACAAGCCGAAGAAGCCGCGCACCGCGGATTGGGAACTCCCTCAGCCTTTCACCGCCGAGTGGCAATACACGATTATTCCTCCCCAAGGATTTATCCCCAAGGCCTTGCCGCCGGACACCAGGATTTCGGTTGGCCCGGCTCTGTTGACTGAAAAGTTCTCTGCCGAAAAGAACGGAACCGTTCTGGCCCGTCTGGCGTTCGACTCGGTCAAGCAACGATACACCGTGGCCGAGGCTACGGATCTGCGCAACAAGATCGTCGAGCTTGCGAATGGTCCTGCGATTCTGGTGAACTTTGAGCCGAAGGCCGAGGCACTGTTGCGCGAGGGGAAGGTGCGGGAGGCGCTGGGCAGTTATCGCAGCCTGGTGGCGCTACACCCCAACGAGGCGGTACACCACCTGCAGGTGTCAAAAGTGCTGCTGGATGCCGGCATGGGCGAAGCCGCCCGCGCCGAGGCTCGCCTGGCGGTGAAGCTGGAACCCAACTCCGCATTGGCTGAGAAGACCCTTGCACAGGTTCTCAAGCACGACCTGGTAGGCAGAAACATGCGTGCCGGAAGCGACATGATCGACGCAGCCGATGCGTATCGAGCCGCTATCAAGCTGGACCCGGACGACCATGGAACTCAGGGCGATCTGGCCATTTTGCTGGAGTACGACTCCGTGGGCAGACGCTACGGGCGCTTCTCCAAGATGAAGGACGCCATCGCGGAATACCAGAAGTTGGGGCAGGACAAGCTTGCGGAACTGGGCCTGACCAACAACCTGCCGTATGCACTGTTCTATGGCGGCGAGTATGCCGAAGCGCTTAAAGCCGCGCAGCAACTTAACCCTGAACCCAGGGCGCTGATTGCGGCAAGCGTGGCCATGATGCAGGGCGCCAAGGCCGGGCTGGCCGAGGCCAACAAGCGCTCAACAGACGACGACGCCTACAAGGAGACCGCGCGAGTAGCGGGCGAGATGCTGATGAACTCTCGCCAGTACCCGATCGCGGCGGAATTTCTGCAGGCTGGCGCCGCGGGCGACAATGCGGCACAGACCATGGGACTGGCCAACATGCTGCGGGGCGCACAGCACCACGAGGACCTGCACTTTGCCAACACGCCGCAGGATGTGGCAAAGCACTTGTTTCTGAGCTTCATGGAACCAAATCTGACCCAGAACGAGCTGCTGGCACTCTCCAGCCGCAATGCGGGGATCGTGATCAAAGCCGAAGATCGCGACGAAATGAAGCGCATGCTGGAGACCGGAAAGCGGCTCAGTATTCAATTAGCGCTCCAGGACTCCTCACTGGACGTGACAGCAGATATCGTGGCGCAGGCGTTCGAGCCGAAGAGCGAAGGCAACGATGCCACCGGCTACCGTCTAAAGGCACAGATTCCAGGCGGCTCCAACTCGACGTTCTATGTGGTGAAGGAGGGTGGGCAGTACAAGCTGCTCGACACCAACGACAAGCCGAACGCGCTCGCGCTGGAGATACTGGACCGGATCAAGGCTGGAGACTTGCCGGGCGCTAAGGCCCTGCTGGACTGGCTTCGTGAGGACCAGCACCTTGAAGGCGGCGACGATCCCCTGGGGGGACCTATCTTTCCCCGCTTCTGGATTAAAGGCGAAGCCGCCGATGCCGCCAAGATGAAACTAGCCGCCGCGGCTTTGCTGGTGGGCACAAAGTCCACCGCTGCGCAGGGAGTGGCGCTGCTGGAAGAAGCGGACAAAGCCGCCGCGACGGAACGCGAGAAGACCAACATCGCGCTGGCTCTGAGCGCCGGATATGGAGCCCAGAGCGACTATGAGAAGCTCTTTGCAGTTTCCTCTGAGTTGCTGAAGCAGGTTCCCGAGTCGAAGATCGCGTTTGTCGACAGCGTCGAAGCTCTACTGGGACTTGGCCGCTACGACGAAGCGCTTGGGCTGGCGGACACGAGGCTCAAGCTGCTGGACAGCGACGTCGATGCCCTCCGCATGAAGATGGAAATCGAGTCCACCCGCGGCGATTATTCCGCTGCGCGCGGATGGGCGCAAAAGCTGGTGGACCAGGGCAAAGAAGACGCTTCCCTGCTGAATTCTCTTGCCTGGTTCGCCCTTTTCACCGGCAAGGTGGAGCAGGCCGACATCGCCACGGCCATCAAGGCCTCACAGATGGCCCGCAACAACCCTGCGATCCTGCACACACTGGCTTGCCTCTATGCCGAGGCGGGCAAGACCAAAGAGGCGCGGGATTTGCTTCTGCGCGGCATGGATGAACTGAACCTGGAGGAGCCGGACGACGATTACTGGTACGCCTTTGGCCGCATCGCCGAACAGTACGGCGAGCGCGACATTGCGATCGCCGACTATCGCAAACTGGAAAAGCCAAAGATCGCCCTGGTCATTCCGACTTCGACCTACAGGCTGGCCCAGATGCGCCTGAAGGCGCTGGGCGCGGATGCAGGCACGGCTGCCAATTGAGAATAATGTTGTAATTGCCTACCGGCCCATGAAAGCGGCGAAGAGCCGGGCCTGAAGGCTCGTTAATTTTGCAGTCATTCCCGAGGCTGAAGCCCCTGGTCCCTCCGGAATGCGTCTTGCTGTTAACAGTCGAGATGGGCATCCGTGGTATCCCACCCATTCCGCAAACGGCGCGGAATGGATGATTGCATGACAGCGTCGGCTCCCTCGACCTGAGTAGACTGGTTGCGGCTAAACGACCACGAAGCTCGGGAGGAAAGGAGCCGAGCATGATGATTATAGGCTGTGATTTTCATCC